>OCQB01000059.1_pt1 | contig 145831 bp, 169 predicted proteins | sample 1538631 | NCBI WGS metagenome assembly OCQB01 (sample SAMN04571713, study PRJEB22368) | human gut metagenome | biome: human gut; material: stool | host: Homo sapiens | place: Luxembourg | collected 2012-10-19
TTTTCTCATATCTCTCATCACATAAATATTTTTCTCATATCTCTCATCACATAAACCTCTTTCTCATATCTCTCCTATCACATAAACATTTCACCATTCCTCTCCCTCATCACATAAAAATATGGGGAACCTATCCAAAGTTCCCCATACTTATTTTACGACCAGTAATTATTTACTTTCCCATATTAGTTTATCTTCGGCTATTCCGATCTTTACTTCCTCGCACCTTCTTCCTATCCATCCATTGAGATACGAGAATGGTTCTGAGTTTTTTACTTCTTCTCCTAAGAAATTAAAAGCTTCAGTAGAAACATGGGATGCTTCATGGCAAACTGTTTCAAAATCAATTATTTTCTTATTAATAAACCATATCAAAAATCCCGTATTAGGATTTAATTTACACCCTCCGTATGGAACGGATACAGTTACAGCCTTGCTATTATATACGTAACTAAAATCGTTATTGAAACATTCTACCATGCCAGATACGTCTTTTCCTACGTATATCCACAGATTAAAAGGATAGACTTCCGGATAGAGCTGATATAATTCACGCTTCATTTCGATAAAAGTTTTTTACTTTCAAGGAAGTCCTTAAACTGGTCACTTGATACGTCTATAACGAATCCAGCAGCACCAGCATGTCCTCCACCACCGAATCTCTTACTTACCTCACAGCAATCTACGCTGTCTTCTACGCATTCGTAAAGAGAGAACCTAACTTTTCCACATGGCATGATACAAAATGGCATCAGGGCTTTAATTTTTCTACCGTCTAACCAGTCCGGTGTAAGAGAATCAAATACCTTAGAGCTAAATTCAGCGGTATTCATAGCCATAACCTTAACCTCGTCGACGTAAGCTTCGAACGAGTACCTACTTACCTCATCTTCGTTTTTACAAGCCATGTAATTAATTATAGCACGTCCTTCTTTAGCAAGATCATAAAAAATAAGATCAATTTCATTGTCTTTCATGTTTTCTTTAAAGTGATCATATAAATACGACAATGCAATCAATACATTGAGTCTTATTTTTGATCTCAAGGCATACTGGACAGCTACTACCGTATCCCAGCCTAAGCCAGATTCTTTATTCCACACATCGTAGTCTGACAGGCATCGGACGATCGCCGGCACCTTCCCCATCAGCAGGTCCGAAGCCAGTGCGCACGCACCGACACCGACCCTCCTCAACCCTGGAACTACGAACCCCCATGTCTTACTGTCCTCAATAATTCCCTTGTGGTGATCTATCCACATCAGGCTCTTCCCTTCATCAAGCCACTTTTTGAAAACAGTTTTAGAATCGGCTCCAAAAGACACGTCAAGAACATAAACAACATCTAAGTCACGTACTTGGTCAACAACTTTCTTAACATCATCTTCATACGAATACGGGATATAAACAACATCCTTGTTTTTACTGTTTTCGTACATGGTTGCGATGGCTGCCGATACAACGCCATCTAAATCCGATTTATGATAAACTATCGCTGTTTTCTTTACTTTCATGATATAAGCTTGTATATTTGATACTACCGTCTTTTAATGTTTCTATTTTTATAACATCACTATATGAATTAAAATTCTGATCTTTATCAATCCTTATATTCAGCACATCATCTACGGTTGCAGTTTTTCCATCATCGGTTTCAATCTTATAAAAATCTTTTAAAGTGATTTTTATATTAAGACCAACCCCATATGGATTTTCAAGGATATATATATATGATCGTTGTTTAGAATAACTATTCCTTCACTTGTATGTTCTTTGGACAATACATATTCTAAATCAAGATCTTTATCCAAAAATGTAGTAATATCCATATAGTTAATACCGGAATTATAGGCACATACCTTATCCGAATCAGAGAACTGCCCTGGCAGACCACTGGCGTCCCCGACCATCAACGAACATCCCTTAAGTTGACTGAAGTTCATACCGCGCATTACCGTGTCTTTACACTTCATAAGAATATCATCAATCATGCCCGTATTAGGCTTCCTCATCGGATTTTGTTCGTCATTTGAATAACACAACCTTTTTTTCATATAGGACGCCTCTTATACCTCTCTTTACCGCCAGATCATGTACGGACCTCAGTACGTATTCTATCTTAGCTTCAATATCAGCTCCAGAAACAAACCCAGCTTCTACTCCTCCTTGATTGCTTACGATAGCAAATACCTTAACACCGTTCTCCTGCATGAGGTCAAGAGCCTTATTCACCACATCCATCTTAATCCTCATATCTGTCAAGTCTGTAGCGAACGTATTCCCAGAAGCGGTTTCTATAAGCGTTCCATCAAAATCAAACAATAATATTCGTTTGGATTTTATATCAATATCTTGTACCATATCATTCTCCTTTCTCAAACTTACTTTTCTTAATCTCTCTCGGAACCAGGCAGAACACACCATCTTCGTCCTTAACCTTCACAATATCATAAACCGCATACTGATTATCACCGATATCCCAACCTAACGAAGACAGTACATCACGGAGGTAAATACGTCTATATTTCTCACCTTGTTTATTTAATAAAAACGATCTCTCGTCTTCTACCTTAGAAGGAGCTATATACAAATTAGAATCCAACACCCCTTTAAACTCAGCTCCTTCTTCCATACCAATAATAACCGCATCTTCGATACCCATCCATTTCAGATTGTCCACCGATATGGTCATAATCCGATCTTTGCTAATAGAAAGCTTTCTGATTTTAGCTTCTTTTGTCTTAGAACCTACATAGGTTTTACTGCTTAAAAAGTTTATCTTCATGATATAATGTTTTTAAATTGTATCGCAAATATACGCAATAATATAAACAATACAATTTAAAAACAATTAAAATATGATATTATAATACAGGTAATTTTTTGAACTGCTCTGGAGCCACCTCGGATATGATTCCACGGAAAGCAAGACGCGAACCGAAGTACGAACTCGCGCTCGACGCTCTGTGAGACGCATACGCATATGCCACGCCACTACTCGTATCCGAGCCGCTATAGGAGCGCGCCAAAACAATGGAGTTGCTCGATGTCTGACTATAGTAATCTGAATAATGCATGGAATCGTTACCGCCAACATTTGTCGGCACCACATCGAAAAACGGACCGTTTTCCGCTGCGATATTCGTTATCCAGCCATCGGAAGTTCCGGCGTTCACATTGCGAGTCGATCCGTCTGGGTCGGTGATTTTCCAAACTCGGTTGTTGATTTCTACACCTTCAACCCATTCATAGATACCACCAAAAACCCCTTCCAAACCTAAGCCGCAAACGTACTTTGAACTTTCGTTTTTGGTATCCGCACCGCCGGTTGCGTTGCTGCTTCCCGTTGTTGTAGCCGGATTATTATTTGCGCCACCTAATCCTAATACAGATTGAATATTACGTGTTTTGTACTTAGCATACAACATCATAGCAATCACGCAATGTTGTTGAAAATCTATCATCTGAAACCCGGTACCACGCGCTTTCGCATAACCTTCAAAATCGTTGAATGATTTTGAAGTTGTAGGACTAACACCACTCCAGCTATATAATCCATTCAAAGATACATATCCTTTATATGCTCCAACAAGAGATTCCGGGACATGGATGTAAGTGCCGTCAATATCATGATCAGCAAAATGATAAAGAAATCTATTATCATCCACCTTATACCATTTATACCAAAATTCTAAGAAAACGACCATCACATCACCTTCTGGTCCGGTAAGAACAGCCGGACTGCCATCAAGATATAAGTTACTGTCGCTATCTTTTAACCTACATACAAAAACCTCTCTTCCTCCCATAGCGCTCTTGCAAAGAACTCTATAAAATCCACTTGTAATCAACCTGTATAAAAAATCGCCATCTTCACTTATTGTTATATTAGCCGGATCTGATACAGATTTATCAAAAACTATAAAATTATCAGTAGGGAGATTACCCCCCCCCTCCCACTATTTTATTAAAAAATCTTCTTCTCATGATTGTCTTATATTTTAGGTCAAATATAGGTTTTAATTTATGAACATGAATAATATGACTTTCGTATAATAAACTTATATTTGTCAAGATATTAATTAACTACAAAATTATTTATGTTATGGCAGAGATAAAAATAGGTTTTGTAACCTTCAATCCGGGATCAGGTGATGGTGATCAGGCGGTTATCGTATCAGGTGAAAAATACGAAGGTCGTGTACAGCGCACGCAACAAGTAGAATTTGGTGCCGAATCCGGGGGCGTTAAGAAAAGTGCTACCATAAACCAATCTCCGGCAGCTGAGTTTGTAAAAATAGATCCTACTGCATCTGTAGGGAAAGAAGGTGGTACTGTAACAATCAACGGTACAAGTAACTCAACTAAATTAAAGTTCTCTTTAACTCCGGACGAGGCTCATCCTCTGACGTTAGAAATACCTGCCAGTTATCAAGCGGCAGGCAAGGCTACCAGCAACGGCGCTGTTATTGCCGACGACCCTGGTGCAACAGGATCTTTCGCTTTCAGTATCGTATTCTCCGATATTGCAGAGAACGCTAATGTAAACGATCTGGTAAATACTCTTAAGGTGACGGCCTCCGGTGGTCAGACAGCCAATACGGTTATTACCCAGACAGCAGGTGATCCGTTCTTGGAAATAGACAAGAATGTAATCAACTTGGATGCAAACGGTACTCCTCAGACTATCAACGTTAATGCAAACATCAAGTGGACTATCACACAAGCTGTTTCTAAGTTGGTAAGGAAAGCAATGAAATAACAATCACTTACAGAAAAAGAAAAGGGACGTCTATTTGGCGTCCCTTTTTTCTATGCATTGTATGTAGTATTTATCTTTTTGCCTACTGACAAAAATCTTTTTGAAAATCATCTGTTTCCTGATATGGACTCTTTTCCCGTCATCTAATTCCCTCCATATTTCATTAAAGATCAAATCTATTAATTCCATGACCTTCTTATCAGAGACAAGATTCTTTCTACCGGGACTGACCCATCCATCATCAGTCATCTTACCGGCTATCCTATTAGCTATCCTGCTTAATTCACGTGGGGTGCTCATTTTAATATACCTTTAAATATTCTACCTTTTTCACACTGAAGTATGCAGTCTCTCATGGGATGATCTTGTTCGTGATCGTCACACATCGGAAATTCTTTTCCATAGGGGAAAGCAATGTGCGGGCACTGCGCCCTGAACGCATCCCAGGCCGACTTCCTCGCAGCCTCAGCCCCGGCACGCACGCCCTTCTCTCTTTCCTTGGCTGGGTCAGCATACACGTTTGAAATAGCTCTTTTCTTCCAAGTAAGCATATTGTAGTAAAACTTATCCACCAGTTTCCTACCCACTACATCAAACTTCTGTCTATGAATTAAAGGTGCGACCTTAACGACGTTCTTCCTATTTTTACTAACATCGACATAAATCAGCCCGGCATAAGACGGAACTTCATTTACGTCAATCATATTAGGCGGACAGGCGTAGTAGAAATAGTTTGGAGGATAGCTTATGACACCACCTACTTTAATAATGCCGTCTTTAAGAACCTTATGTTTTTTATCCTTTTTGAAGTCGTTAAAGAAATCTTGTTTAGACATCTTGACCTCTACTTCATAAGCGTACAATGATCTTGTTATGGCCAGGAAGTCAGATTCCCAATCATATATATGGAGATTGTTAATAACACACATCGGATTACTTAGCAGATCCCTATTAAGGATCTTAAGCATTTGTTGCTCTGGGTAGTTCATTGTCTTACTTTTTTAGAGGCTTGTGGCGGAATCGAACCGCCCTACGAGATTTTGCAGATCCCTGACTAAACCACTCATCCAACAAGCCATGTAGCCCAACCGGGAGTCGAACCCGGAACTAAAGTTTAGGAAACTTTTGTTATATCCGTTTAACTACCAGGCTATTTAATGTTTGCTATGTTCACACACCGCAAACACCGAGATAATTAACACTTTACGCAAAATATGTACCGTTATCCAAGGAGGATTCGAACCTCCGCTAACAGAACCAAAATCTGTTGTGCTACCACTACACCATTGGACAGTGGTCCCGGAGGGATTTGAACCCACGATCTTGCGGTTATGAGCCGCCTGCTTTCACCACTAAGCTACAGGACCTTAAAAATATGCAGGAGCCTTCACAGACGCCTGCATATAACAGCTAAATATTAACCAATAATTATCCTAAAAACTCTCTCAACGCAAAGTTAAGTACTAACCCATAATATGGCAAACATTAAAATATAAAAAGGATTAAAATAATTATTTCTTTTTCTTCTTCTTTTTAGTGTCTTTTACTCGTTCAGCTTCGTTTTCAGACTCCACAATATCACCGGCTTCTTCCTGAATCACATCCGTCTCAGGAACAACATCGGACTTCTCTGGTTCTGCCACATCCTTATCCGACTCCTCATCTTTATCCAATTCCGGCTCAGAGACATCGTTTTTGTCTTTACCGATTATACCTATCTGGTAGCCTCTTAATTCTACTTGCATTAATTTCAGCTTCGATTCTAACTCTTGTATTGTTTTGGACCCAACCGAAACCTCGTTTTCCAAATCTCCGATTCTGATCCTGGCTTCAATCAATTCATTTGATTTCTTTTTTAATTCAAATGATATACTGTTTTTCTTTTCTTCCAAGTTGCTGATTTTGTAATTAGCCTCATCAAGATCAGACTTAGCTTTGTCAAGATCAGCCTTGGCCGCATCAAGTTCTTCCGTTTTCTTCTTGACGCTTTTTATCAGCTTCTTCTGATTTTCCTTCAAGGCGTCAATCTTTTCCTTAGACTCAGAAAGATCTTTGCCAATAGATAAAATCTCTTTATCCTTTGAAGCAATATCTGACTTAAGTTCTGAAAGCCTTTCCTTGTAAAAATCAGCCTTATCCTGCATTTCCTCAATTTCTTTTGCAAGATTTTCGGATTTAATAGCTTTCTCCCTGTACATTGACAGCTTGCTGTCTGTGATGAATGTAAAACCTAACATGCTCATTTTTCAAAATATTTAAATATTACTTAACTCCAGAACTACCAAGACCTTTTTCTCCACGTTCATTTCCGTCTTCTACCTCAATATCTGTCACCTCTTCCAATACCATTTTGTATTGTGGAACGATTTCCATCTGAGCTATTCGATCGTTTTTATGGATTACGGTCGGTTTTTTATTGATTTTAGTAAGATTAACCATATACTCTCCTTTGTAGGTAAATTCGCATTTACCGGGTGCGTTAGTAACTACCACTCCCTCGTCAAAAGAGAATCCTGATCTTCCTTCTACATTCGCACACCATCCTTCTGGGATATTCAACTTGAAGCCGGTTCCGATTCTAACAGAATAACCTTGATATAAGGTTATTGATTCAAAATCGGAAGGAACATCTATTTCCACTCCCATGTCATTCACCATCTTCACCACTCTATATGCACGAATATCACAACATGCATCACCATCATGTTTGTATTCAGGTATCACGACATCAGGATAAAGTTTCTTAATACCTACCTGCACAGTCTTCTGATAACCTGGAGTCAAATACGATTCAGGTATTTTATTAACGACCTTATCTTCTTTTTTATGTTTGTTGTTCTTTTCAGAAACAGTATCCTTCTTGCTATCTTCTTTTTCAGAAAGAAGTCTTTCAATATCTTCTAACTTATCCATGATCATATTTTTATAGTACAATAAACAATACCTTCTTTTTTTATGTCCTTAGTTGATTCATAGCACTCACGAAAAGTACTTATGTCTGCATCATTAGGATCATCGACCCACTCATCTCCTTGCTTATATTTTTCTCTGGTTTCTGAGTAGATCATACATAATTTATCCCCATGCTTCGCCATAATCCTTTCTTCTGTCACTTTCCTACGAAGTTTAATAAGGGGAAATCTTGTAACTATTTCTACTATCATTCTACACAATCTTTAAAAGCCCAAGAGATGTTATTCTCCTGGGCTGATGTTTATATTAAAATGGAAGGTCTTCTTCTTCCATAGGAGGGAAGTTCGGCATCTGTGCTTGCGGCTGCGTCTGATGCTGAGGCTTGGTGCTCCTTGTAGTAGGTGCCTGGGCAGGTGCAGCAGGCTGAGCCGGTGCCTGATACTGTGCTGGCTGTTGGTAATTCTGATACGGAATAGCACTCGGAACAGACTGAGGTTGTTGAACCTGTTGAGGCTCGACCGGCTGCTGGGTATAAGTCTGAGGAGCTACCGGCTCTTGCTGAGTATTTCCTCCTAAACCTAATTTAGCCATTATACCGGCTCTGATGTCTTTAATAGAAGCATTGAACCTGTTTGAATATTCAGTAATCTTCTGATAAGTAAAGTTGTTTTGAGCTGAATAATCGAGGCTTTCCTTGCCATCAAATCCTGTAACTTCAACAGGGTCAGGCCAACCATTTACGCCTTTTTTATAAAAACGTTCAACAAGCTGATCTTCTTCTCCGTCTACTCCGGCATATGCGATAATAAGTTCCGAAGATCCAAACTCATCATCTTTCTTCTTCTTAAAGACATTGAAATAAATTTCACGACTGAAATCGATGTTTTCGTAGTATTTTACGAAGCTCTTAACAAAGCCCTTGATATTTCCTTTTTGATTAACGAGAGGTATGGAAATACAATAGTTTTCATTAAGCTCGTAATCTTTTAATACGATAAGGAAATTAGTAACAGTATTTCCATTAGAGAAAGTGCTTGACTTTAACCCGATGTAGTTAATGTACCCAACTACTCCATTATAATACTCTTTCCAATATCCTGCCGGCTGACCGCTATTAGGATTTATGTGCTGAACAAAACCTTCTTTTGGTTTGTTACTTTTTTCATACAAGTTACCATCTGAATTAATATACAGATAATAAGTTGTACCAAAACTTCTGTTTTCTCTAAAAGCCATATTATTATTTTTTTTTATAGATTATACAATGTTTGATTTAAGACGTATGTTGATTCGTATTTAGGATTGAACATCTTTATCATCTTATACTGATCAGACCAATCCATAACAACATCTCCTTTTATAAGTGATTTTACGGAAGACAGTATATTTTCCTTACCGATAGAAAAATTAAAACACGGGCCTTCCAGCGCATTAAAAGGCATTGATTCCATTATCTTTTTTCTATTTCCAAAATCCTCAGACATTACTGTTATGCCGTTTTCTTCATCTACCTTAACATTGACAACATTATCCACTAAAGTCATGGAATTAAGAACCGATATAAGCAAATCCCTATCGAACTTAACACTCGAAGATTTTTCGAATTTATTACATACGTATTCGTAGTTAGGATACTGTTGTTCTACGTTCATATCCGATATAATCACATTATCAAAGCATAAAAACGTCCTAACACCATCTGTGGAAATACTGATCTCCGTATCCTTATCAGATAGAAAACGGTATAAAATAGAAGCTGCGACCTCACTTAACATAATCGACCTTTCTTCTACTGCATTAGCATATTCTTTCCTGTTTATAAACAGACGGAACATATCAGTAGAAACAATGTCAATATAGTCCTTCTTCACATTAAGAAGAATCGAGCATATAGCCGGTCTAAATTCATCCGATCCAACAAACGCAAAAGATCTTTTCATAGACTGAATGAAAGACGAGCTCATAACACGAATACCATCACCTACAGGATAAAAGAAATCAGGGAAAGCCTTATCCTCAATCCAAGTAGAAGAAAAAGATCCTCTATCGTATTTAAAAACGATACTGTAATCGTTTTTAATCTCTATCTCTATATCCTGGTTATGATTTTTAAAAAACGAAATAAGAGTCCCGGCATCTACTAAAAGAGAAAACTTATAGTCACAAGAAATATCAGTATTCACATCGAAAATATCATCCGTATATGTTATACGTTCGTTCATGGCTTGTATCCGGATATGATCAAAATATAAAGTAATTTTTATATTCGATGTGACACAATCCTTTAGAACCTTATCAAACATCTTTGAAATGTTTGAAAGTTTCTCATTCATTAGTATGCCAGGAACTCTTACTTTCATTTTTTAAAACTTACGATTATGACTATCTAACACTGCAAATGTATTATTTTAAAATCTAATTACGAATTAATTGGATTTAAAATGATTTAAAATAGATTAAATGGTTCTTCTTGCTGCTTCTGCTATAAGCATCGCATCAACTATACCGTCATGGGCTGTCTTACATCTTTCGTTTTTAACGAACGTATCGTTTGGCCACAGCCTTTTAGCGCAAGCCAATGACGTTTTCTTAGTATTTACCTTACTGGCTTCCATGACCTTATCAGAATGCGTCCAAACCAATTTCTGCCATGTTTTAGGGGCTATGAAATTAACGGAGCAACTTATGTCCGTAAATGCCATGCAGAGGGAGAGGAACAGTCCATGCAGTTGGCCTTTGTTTTCCATGAGGGAGGCTGTAGAGGACGTGCTGACCCCGTACAGTGCGTGGACGTCCTCTATGACAAACACTACCCTATCAGGATTGTTTTCTACGATCGTATCCCGGCAAAAAACATATTCTTTAGTCAAGTCTACTGGTCCTGAAGCTGATATTCTTGGAGTTGAGATTCTCGATATTAGTTTGCTGTCTTGATCGATGCAGGCTATGGCTCCATCTTTTCCTGGGTCTGCTGCTATATATAATACCATAATGTATCAATTTAGATTCATGTCAATTTTGCCAATGCTGTCATCATCTTCAAAACCTCCATTGTCTGTAAGTTTGTAATCAATAGCCACAGCACCGTTACCAAGAATGTAAAAGCCTTTAAACATCTTTCCTATTTCAATAGGATACACTACATTTACGTCCCTTCCAATATCCTCAAACGGCATAGCGATATCTTCTGTTTCAGCTTCTTTTTGTTTTGCTAATACACCAACGGGTATATTTTTACCTTTTATAGATGCGTATGTAACCATATACAGAACATCGTTATTAACAAACGCCCTATCACTACTTACCTTATCCAAGCTAACATATATAATATGTTTTATAAAACTATTGATATCCCCACATATGTTAATAGCTTCTACTTCTTTCGGAATAACGACTTCCACTTCTTCTGGTTTTATATTTTTCTTTTTCATTGAATTAACATTTTTGTATTTTGTTTTACTTCTTCAACAAGATCCTGATCTTTCATCATCTCTTGCTTAAGTTTCTCATTCTCCTTAATTCTTTTCACCCTATCGGCAAGAATCTTTTTGTATCTTTTATCCGAGATCTTTATAAACCAAGGACAGTTCCTTGATGGAATCCTTTTACATGGATAGTCAGTGAGACCGTTCGGTCCAAACTGCTCACATCGGTTGCATTTTTCTTCGCCCGTCATTGTAATTATATTTTAGGAAAACATTCTTCAAGTTCTCTATAAGAGCACTCTACTACAACAGAATCTCCTTTAGGGAGAAATACTAAAATAGAATCGATAGAAAAAACGCTATCTACTTTTCTTACAAGTTGGCCATGCTTGTAAGAAGACATGACCAACCTAATCCCATACGAATCTGAATAAGATCCTTTCCTACATGGAATTATGTTTTCAACAATATAATCAAAGCCTCCTACGCTAACTTCATCGCCGGCGTTGATTTCCATTAGGGGAACCATCTTAACCCTTCTATCTATGCTTATTTTCATTTAGCTACTTCGAATTTTATTTGCTCCTTCGGTTCATAATTCCATACCTCAAAATCATCAGCTACAAAATCATAAAACCCTTTCCCTTCCATACGAGACGAGATAGTAACCTGCGGAACCGGGCCGAAGAGAGAGCGACGAAGTAGCTCGTTTGCCTGTTCTTCGTGACGGTCATACACATGCATATCTTGGATGAAATGAGTGAAAACTGCGGGCCTTAACCCGGCGTCATGAGCAAACATCATCATCAACGCCGCATATTGAGCTACATTCCAGTAAGAAGCTGTAATCATATCCTGACTGCGCTGGTAAAGAGTCATATATAACTCATCTCCTTTAACAGATAAATTAATCTGGAACGCGCATTCTTGAAGTGGCTTAAGACTATTAGTTTCAGGATCGAACATAGATGCTACTATTCTTCTTGATGAACGATCATTCTTGAGTGACCAAAGAATGAAGTCTGTTTGGTTAAGAAAACCGTAAAGACCATCATGGATATCTGTCATACCATCTGGAGCTTTTCCGGTACCCATATAAACATGTCTGTTCACCATATCTCCATAACATCCTTCGATCTTTCCATTATCATCAGCCCACTGATCCCATATATGGAGACCAAGTTCTTTGATGTCTACCGATCTTTTTTGCCAAATCCACAAGATTTCTTTTATGGAGTTTTTAAGATTAGTAGGTCTAAGCGAACCAAGAGGAAATTCCCGGCGAAGATCGTACTGGTTGCATACTTGCAGGATACGCTTCACCTTTACGCCTGTCCCGTCACCGTAGACCGGTCGCTTTACCTCTTCCCACGACTGGCTCATTATAAGAGCCAAATTATCTTGAAATATTTTATCTACTCTTGCCATATTCTTATTATGCACTTATATACTATAGTATCACCATCTCAAGGTTATGCCAACAAACAAGGATCATTGAAAATTCTAAGAGGAATGGTTATAAAGACGATTAATTTCTTCTTGTTCTAAACACGGACCACCTACAACTTTCTCTGTCGCTTTTCTTTGTCTAACAAAATCTTCAGCTTCGGAAAAAGTTGTAGCATAAATATATCCGCCATACTTTTCTCCATTGATTTCAAATTCTGTCACAAACTTCTTTTGTTTTTCTTCTTTTGTTTCCATAACTGTAATTTTTAAAAGCAAATAATTGATTGATTTATAAAAAGAAATAAAGCGGTGATAAACTAAGTTACCTTAACCAACTACCATCCAATCATCAGCCAACATATCTGATTGAGAAGCTAACCATCCATTTACAATATTATCGTTAGCATCTTTCATGCACAGATAAGCACAAAATTTAATCATGTTGGTTTCAGTTACGTCATAATAATCGTTTACGTATTTTTTAAACGAATCCGGCAATGACTTTACTTTATTAACTACCATATCAGTAGACAACCAATCTTCCGGGCGCCGGAATACGAACATACCTTTACCATTCCATCCGGCACGTGCAATCAACGCACCTTTTTTTTACTTCTTCTAAAGCTTCTCCAAATTTCATAACTATATTTTTTATAAATTAAACTCTGCAAAATCTATTTCAGATCCGGTTGACAAATTAATCATTGACTTTTCAAGCTCTTCCATTGGAACCGGTTTCACAATACCTCCATTACCAAGAGTCCTTTTATAGAAGTTTATCACCACCGGATCGCTTGTTTTTATTGTCTTAGGAATAGGTTGACGAAGATACATTCCTTCAAGCGATTTTACTCTTGAAAGAGCTGTATATAACTGACCTGTTTCGAAAGAGTTGGATACGTCCATCATCGCCGCATCTAAAGTTAGGCCCTGGCATTTATGGATAGTTATGGAGTAACCGATTTTTATCGGATACTGAGTAATAGATCCAATTACCTCAGACTCCACTTTATACCCGTTTCTGACGTATTTTACTTTATCAAACGAACATGGAGTAATAATAACCTTGGTATGTTCTTCATCTTTAGGACGATCAAGAACTACTTCAATCTCCCCATTTTTAATAGAAGACACAACGCCAAGAGATCCATTGACATACTCTCCTCCGTTTCTGGTGATCATAACCCTGGAACCTTCTTTTATAAGAAGCGTCTTTTCAACAGGTGCTTCTTTAGGATAATCACCTTTTATAATAGCTTCGAATTTTCTTAATGATCCAGGAACAGAATTTATTCTCATTTCATTAATGGCCGTAGCCTTAGCGTTGGTTGTAACGATCTCAACATACCCGGCACTATTTTCAGGCTGAATACATCTGCTATTTAACGTACTAAACACATCATCGTCCATCTGACCATCACGAACCTTATTAAGGATGCTGATAAATTTCTCATCTTTCTGACGATATATTTTTTCAAAAGACACCATTTCCATACCAGAAGCCATAAGGGACTTAGAGCTGAAGAAATAAGATGTATCGTATATTTCTCTAAAGAAATCTTCTTTGATTACAGGTGGTAACTGAAATAAGTCTCCTACCATAATAAGTTTCACGCCGCCAAACGGATCCTTGTCGCCTCTTGCACGACGAAGAATGTCCGCAACATTATCAAGAAGATCAGGGCGAACCATAGAAATCTCGTCTATGATAAGATACTTTATATTCTGTAGAATCTTTTCCGAACCTCCGTTGAATTTATATTCGCAGTTATCCATAAACGCACCTTTTCGTATTTCAGGTATATACGGCTGCATTCCTATTCTAAAAAATGAATGAATGGTTTGACCACCTGCATTAACAGCAGCAACACCTGTAGGAGCTATAACAACCGCATTTTTTAATGCCGGTATAATACGCTTAAGGAACGTTGTTTTTCCACTTCCTCCTTTACCGGTTATAAACAGCGGTTTTGGTGACTTACAAATAGACTTAATAGCTTTTCCTTGTGCGACATTACCTTCGGACATAACTGAACGAAGAACGCACTCCATGATTTTTTTGTCGTAACTTATAGCCATATTTTTCTGATTTTGTTCTACAAAACAAAAGTATGAAAATAAGATAAAACATAAAACATAAAATGAATTAATTAGAATTAAAAAGAAATAATAAATTAGACAAGTGGCTTTGTGGCAGACAGTAATGTAGTTTCGTATTGATACAGTTATGGCATAGTAGTGGCTAACGGGTGTTTCCGTCAACATCCTACGAGATTATCGTTTTTCGGCTCTGTCGGCGACCACTAAGAACAGACCCTCTCTCAAGTACCAAACATTACAATGATGAATACTGAGATATAGGATAAAGATAGCTATCATTATAGAATGATAGCTCTTCAAATGGTATATCCTTGAATACAGATTCACCATCTAATTCTTTATCATTGTCTACTGTTGTATTAATGTTAGGTAATGATTGGATCGATATATCCATATTCCCTATCTTTTCCTTAAACTGTTCTGCCTTAACATACGTATAGATGTCTTCGCTTACCGATCCCACCGCTTTAGCCATCTCGCCGGCGAACTCAGCATACATATCCCGTACCTCATTAAAACCTGCCTTTTTGTCAGGAGCGGTATTGTTATAGGATTTCATTCTCCTACTTACCCGACCACAGACCCCGGCAACGGACGTCCCCACCTCAGCACAGCAGGCTTCCGCATCAGCCATGCCTGTCTTTACCGTGGCTACCTTCTCCTTGCTCCACCCACTAACCTTGTCGTATGATTGTTTAAGACAGTTTAAGAACATGTCCATTCTTCGCTTCTTGTCTTCTGCTATGATAGCGCGATAGTACTTCCTTATAATTTGGTTTTGTGTACTTCGCTCATATCCGTCCCAGAAGTCTTTGTGCGCTTCTTTAGCCATAACAGAGGCCAATGACCTTGCTTCTTCTTCTTTTGTCTTTTTACGATCTATGCCAAGGATTTCGCCATCTTCGGAAACAACTTCTTCTGCATTCAGGAAACGTAGGATATGAGTATTGTCTTTTAAGAAGAAATTGAAATCGTCTTTCTTACTCACTTTTTCTTTTTCTCCTTTCTCTATATCCTTCTCTCCAAAATACCATCTGTTTGTTGCTCCTTTTTTATACAAGGTCCAGGTATTTGCTATTTGCCAGAAAACTGCTCCGTGCCTATATACCGGAATCAGCTTACCTATTGGGTAGTTATGTTCGTTTGCTTCAATGTAAGCACGAGGATTATCTACGTATGTTATAAATTGTATGTTTTCGAACCTTTTTACGAGCTTGTCTTGTATCGCCATACTGACAATCTCTTTCGCTTTTGTTAGTCCTACATTCAAGTACAAGGCAATTGTTTTATTACTTATCGTCGAATCAATTAATCCATAATACGAGTGGCTTCCGTCTACGACCTCAGCCTGAGAGTTTGTCTCTCCACTGTTCAGTACAGATTCATTGTTTCTGACTAAATTAACAAACATCGCCTCTCTTATCCTGTCAAGGACTTTTTCATGGTTTGTTATTTCATTTTTCTTTATCTTAATTAAAATCCTATTCTTTGGAATATTCACTTTCCCACATCCGAGAGTAAGTTGTATGCCATTAACACGATACCTTCTTGCAATGAACGTACTATCCGTCATACGGAACAGTTCGTCAAACATCGGATGTCCTGTCATGTTCTTGAACTTCGAATACCCGATTCCAAGTTTATGAAGAAGATCTTTCTGGTTTTTGAATCTTATTCTCGAATCCCGGCGGGAGATTTTTATCATACAGTATAAAGCATACAATTCCATGAACAACGAATCATCTGACCGCTGTTCCAAAAGTTTAAGACTTATGTTAATATTTCTACCTAATTGTAGCTTCATAATCTGTAACAAAAAAAAATCGGATGGATTTTTGGGGATATCCATCCGATTCATGTCTTTCTTTCGTTCGGAAAATCCCAAAATCCCGTTACAGATTTGAAGAATATAAGAACAAATTATGATAAGACAAGTAATATTTTTTTTATCATAATTTATTTCTAATAATTCTTTAACCTGTAACGTACAGCAAATATAGAAATAAATTATGAATGTTAAACAATAAGGTCTTATTTTTTTAATGCTACAGTGCAAATATCGGGACAAATCCTGAATCCATTGTCATAAAATACGTTAATTTTAAATTTATAAATTCTTAATCTTTATCTTTGTATCAAAACGATAATCTCATGAAAGAAAGTGATAATAAAGATGTTAGTAATAGGGCTTATAGGCTTTTAGTACCTTATTCCAATACGGTAGATATGGCTAAGAAGATACTTCTGTTTTATAACGGATACCTAACGGCCTATGGTAATGAGAAGAATGTCATAGATGCGAGGCACTTAAATCTTCTTGCCTATTATTTTGTGTTTGGATATTCGTATGAGACCAAGAAGAAGTTTTCTCATTGTTTCAGTACCGATCTTCAATATGTATCGGTTTTGGATACGGAGATGAAGAAGCGTGGTATTTTGATTGACCGTGAAGGGAATTACAGGACAAGGTGTTTGTGCCCGGATATAGAGAACATGCGCCGTCTTTTTGTATTGGAGGGTTCAAGAGATCAATGTGCGTTGGTTTCTTTATTTTACAGAAAGAAAACTTTTGAATCAGATGCCGAAGAATGATTTCCCTATATCATTTGAGTCACATATTATAGATGATGTGATGGATAAGACCGGGGGCGTTTACGACCGAAACCAAATACGTGACGTTTTCAGAGCCAGTATTTCTTATGCTAATAACTTATGTACGTACACAGATAACGTGTCTGTATCGTTCCCGTATGTAGGCGATATGGTTTGTAACCTTCATGAGATGGAGAGGCGCAAACACAATCTTGAGCGTCTTAAATCCAAGGTAGAAAAATTATCTAAGTATCAGGAAAAAGAACTTCAGTGCCTTGATATTAAGATAAGGATGATAAAAGATGCTTATGATTCAGGTGAGATAAAAGGTGGAGATATGTTGATAAAACACAACAAATTATCTATCTTTAAATCTCGTAAAGGTCATAGTTTTAGTGAAATACAAAATATTCAAGAACAGGAATTTAACAGATAAGTCATGAAAAAAATTTTGCAAGCGGAAGTTATATACGATGCTTTTATGGATACGATATTAAAAAAACTTCCAAGAAAAAAAGAAGATTATCCTGATTGGTACAAGGAACGTCTTGAAAAGTGTGAAGGATGTAAATTCAATACCAAGAACGTCCCTAACTCTATGCTTCCTCTTTCTTTGTACGTAAGCAAGAAAATAGGTAAAAATCGTTGTTCGGTATGTACGTGCTTCATCAAGCAGAAGGCCTGGAGCAAGACAGAGGAATGTGCGCTTAGGGAGGGGCTTCCCCGTCCTTCGTGGATGGACCGTCAGTATTCTATTGATTTTTATGATGAGAAGTCAAGATGGAACAGGTTAGAACTTATTACAATGGATTCTGATGAATTTAATGTTATTTCTACAGATGACAAGCAATACAATATTGACCTCTCTAAAGACGGTAAATCATTTGAAATCATTTTCGAACCGGTAGAAAAAGGGAACAGTATAAGGTTTTCATTCGTTCTTGAGTCGAAGCATGATATGAAGATAACAGCATCAGAGACATCTTGTGGTTGTACGTCATCTAATTTGAATATCATTGACTCACGTCACTTTAAGTTCAATATAGAGATACATACAGCAGGATTTGGAATAGGAAGATTCGTAAAGCACATGACTATTCACTATCAAAAAGATGGGTCTCAAAAAGAGGAAAAGATTCCGTTTAATTTTGAAGGTACTATAATTCAAAAAAGTTAAATTATGGGCGGATGTGGTAAAGCAAGGCATTTACAATGCGAGGATAAAAGGAAGTCCTTATTTTCTATGTTGCAGGCATCTTGTGACGATCTCCCCGATTATTCTGCCGGAGACATTCTCTATGCTGTACTTAGATCTTTTGCAAAGAAAAGAGGATTGTCTGTTTCTTTTTTAAGGACGTTGACAGACAGCGAGCTTTTTGAAGTGGCTGATTATAATTTGTCAATGGAGTTGATGGACGTTATTATTTACGATAAAAAGGTTATTGATAATGAAGAAGATTGATTTTGATTCAGATATAAAACATCTTATTTCTTATTACAACCATCTACTGTCTGCACAAGATAAGGTGGGAGAGGAGATGGAAGAGCTAACTAAGGATATTATTATAAAGAAGGATGAGGAAAACAACATAGAGTTGGAAGACTTTATTGATTTAGAAGAAAAGTCGTTTATGACCAACTTGTATCAACAAGAGATAATGAAAGTATCTTCTTCTGTCAAGACAGTTTACCGGTTGTCTATTAATGCCGGTCATGATCTTAATATAGATGATGACAGCAAGAAGGTTCTTGACAGGATAGTAAACGACGGAGAATCGGATTTTATTATGTACGTTGACAATAATACTGATTCTGTTATGTTCAAGGAAGAATCTGTTGAGGAAGGAATAAAAAACATGTGCAAGTATCGTGTTGATCCATCTTCTCTTGAAGACAGATTTAATATGCTTAAGTCTCAGTATGAGGCTTTTTTAAAAATAGTTAACAATGAAAGCAAGAAAGCCGACTAACGATGATGTCTCTTACGTAGATCGAAAACTTCTTGTGCTAAGGGATCAGATAGATAAGGCTGAACGTTATCTATCTGAAAATCCTTGGGATAAAATAGAAGATTCCGATAAGAGGGAGAAAGAATTTAGGTTTCAAAAGAGCTTGTCTGATAGCTTAATGCAATGGACTGAATCTTATATTAAGATGTGTGGGATAATGGATGTCTATAATCAGCTTGAGGCTGCCAAAAATAAGAAAAGCCTAAAAGGAGGACAAACAGTATCAGGTATTCAGTCTTTTGTGAAGAATGAAGCTAAGAACAAGTTCAATAAGTAGTTTTGTCATGAATTTTGATAGCAAAGAACTTTATATAAATATGGGTAACGATATTCCGTTATGGAATGACCTTTATTCTTATGAAGAGCAAGACGATGATGTCAAGCAATTCTGGGAGAATGAGGCTATGAAACTCCTTAACGGTGTTACCATAAATGGTGTATTTATCCATCCTTGGCTATATTGGCATATCAATTTCTGGAAGATGATGATTGACGTAGGAGATGATCGTATTCCTGGAAATTCTCAGCTTCGTGATAATGAATGGATGTTTGCCGAATTTCTAAAGCAGGCTGAAGAAGAGAATAAAGGAATATTCATGTTCGGGTGCCGTCGTTTTGGAAAAGCCCTTCTTGACTCCGAGATGCTTTATCTTGAGGACCGGGAAAAGATGATAGGAAATATCGTTGTAGGGGATAAGATATATGACGATAAAGGGAATTTGGTAGAAGTCGTAGGTGTCTATCCTCAAGGGAAAGCAACTACATACAGAGTCGTATTCGAAGACGGTCGTAACGTTATTTGCTGCGGTAATCATCAATGGCGTGTCAATCATGGAGGAAAATGGCATGTTAGGAGTCTTAGAGCCATAGCCGGATTGGATTATAAGAGTATGTCTATTCCAGTAGGTGAGGCCCTTAACTACCCTACGGCAAAGCTGCCGGTTCCGCCGTCGGCCTACGCCTCGATGCTGGCGGCTTATCTCGGTGGCTATGGTGGGGATATGTTTTTCGATAAATACATTTGTAAGAAATTTTTAAGATCGTCCATAGATCAAAAAAAAGATTTTATAGAAAACTTCATTCGTTCTTTCAGAAACGTAGTAACCGGAGAAGAAGAGCTTATGTTGTCTCATATTGACATGGATGTCATAAATTTTGTACAACGCATGTTTTGGGCTTCAGGTTGGTATGCTAAATTGGAGGGGAACAAACTTATACTATCAAGGAATCGTAAGGAATTAAAAATAAGATCCATATCGATATACGGAAAGGAGCATGCCACTTGTATAACCGTTGATAATGACTCTCATTTATTTTTGACCACCAATTACATCGTTACTCATAATACGGCCATAATGAGCTCTCTTCTGGCTCGTAATGCAACAATGACGTACAATTTGACGCATAATGTTATTGGAGCAAGTAAAGAAGACCTTGCCAATATGGGAGAGTATCTTGAGTTTGGACTTGATAATCTTCCTCCTTATCTTACTATAAACAGGACCGGTAACGACTGGACTAAAGAAGTTGTTTTAGGTACAAGAAACATCAACAACCAACGTGATGTTCATGCCAGAATAAGAATTACCAACGTTGATGATGGAAAGACGCGAGGCTCATTGAAGACCGCAGGCGGAACTCCATATACGTCTATATATGATGAGGTAGGTAAATTTCCGGTGCTTGGAGCATGGCTTGCCGGTAGGCCGGCTCATATGATGCATGGTAGAATGAGGGGCGTTTGTTTGATGGCGGGATGTTGTTGTGCTGGTACAATAGTGTACAAATCAAACGGAGAACCGTGTAGGATAGAGGATTTAAAACAAGAAGATGGAATAATAGGATTCGATGTTGAAAACCATAAAATCATTAGTCAAAATATAGAATGGATAAAATCTCCTTCATTCAAATCATGTTTTAGAATTACTACAAAATCAAATCGTACATTGGAATGCAGCTTTGATCATCCTATAAAATGCGAATATCCAAATGGAAGGGATATTTTGTATGATGGGTATGTTTCTGCAAGTAATCTGATAAAAGGAGACGCTATATGGACTATTGATAACAATGGAAATAAATTATTGGATTATGTAGACAGTATAGATTTTATAGGAGAAAGAAAAGTCTATAATCTTACTGCATCAGATACTCACACTTATATAGCAAATGGTATTATAACTCATAACACTGGCGGTAATGTAGAAAAGTCTCAAGATGCCCAGAAAATCATGAACTCTCCGGACGAATATGGATTTATTATAATGAATTATGATATTCTAAATAAGAGAGTTATTAAACCAACATGGCGTATATGTAAATCTGGATGCTTTGTTCCGGCCCAGATGTCTCATGCGTATGAAAAGAAAGAAACGACTCTTGATAAGTATCTTGGAGTAGAGAATGCTCCCGGTCTTAAGAAGATAAAAATAAAAGTTTCAGACTTTGATAAAAATACTGGAATAATAAAATCACGTCTTGACGAACTTGTCAAAAAGGATAGAGCTTTATATGTCCAGGAACGAATGGCATTCCCTTTGTCTATAGATGATTGTTTCCTTAATACGAACGTAAATAGGTTCCCTGTAGAAGATGCGTTGAAGCACAAAAGCCGTCTTCTTGAAGAAGGTAGGCCTGGTAAAACAGTAGATATTTATCAAACAGACGGCATGAAGATGGGGTATCATTTTAGTGATAAGCAGCTTGCTGATTATCCGTTTCAAGGTGGAAATATAGATACTCCTGTTGTTATATACGAAGATCCACCAGAAGAAGGAGGTGTTTTTGATTTCACGTATGTGAGTGGGCAAGATCCATATAAATCAGACAAGGCTGATACTGATTCTGTTGGTACGTTTTATGTACTTAAAAGATATGTAAAAATCAATGATCCGTTCGCTTATTGTATAGTAGCATCATACGCATCACGTCCTCCATCTTCTGATGATTTTTGTCGTAATTGTGAAATACTTCAAGAAGCGTATGGAGCCAAGTGTCTTATGGAGAATGCCGACCGAATGTATGAACTGTATCTTACGAGACGAAATAAGCAGCTTATGTTGCTGGAAGATGGCGAACGTCTTGCCGGTAAGATTATCCGTGCTGGCGCCCGTCAGAACAACAAGCTTGGTTTGGCTCCTACGGTTCCTAATCAGCGCATGCTTTTCAATACCGTTATTCAATATTGCTGGGAGGATGTTGTTGTTGGGTATGATGATGATGGTAATGAAATAACACAGAAAGGTATTTACCGTATCCCTGATATAGAACTTCTTGATGAAATCATAGCCTTCGGCCCTGGGGTCAACACCGACCGTATCATAGCCTTCGGCCACGCTCTTCTTCTGGCTAAGTACTATGATGATATGGGTTACATGCCTGAAAGTACGACTCAGAAGGAGAATCAAAAGAAGAGAGAGCGCAAGAAGATAGAACAGGTCAAAGGATTTACGGTAAGAAGACATAACCCTTACAAAATGAGATAGGTAGAACAATTTACCTATCTTTGTGAAAAAACATATAGCTCATGGAGTATTTTAACAGAGATCAGGCTTTTCCGGCCAGAGGAGTATTTTCAGGGTTGCCGGTGCAGGCGATACCTACTAAGAGAAAAACCAAGGAGTGGTTTAAAGCCACTATGGATTCTCTTGAATTGATTGGTTTGAAGCAGCTTGATGAGAACCAGAAGTTCAAGGATTTTTATAGGATGATGGAAGGTAAGTTGTCCTTTATGGAGCTGAAAGATGTAATTCCTTATCTTAAGGATGTTCAGTCTATAAGGGACAACGTAAATATTCCATCATTCTTACGTCATTATGATATAATAGGTACGATCGTAAACGCTTTTGTAGGATGGTTGGGTAACCTTTCTGACAAGTATAATGTAGTTGGATTAGATGAATCTGAAGTGAATCAGTATTCTGCCACGAAGGAGAATCTTCTTCATAATTACATTAAAGAGGAATTGGACAGAAGGGTTAGGCAAGAGTTATTGAATAGAGGATTGGATCCGGATTATAATAATTTTGCCAGCGAAGAAGAAAAGCAGGCTTATGCTCAACAGATACAAGAGGTGAAAGCATCTATGACCCCTCCTGAGATAGAGAACTTCATGAATACAAAATGGAAGACTGCCGAGGTCATATGGGGTTCTCATACGCTTGAGGCGGACAGGGGGCGTTTTTACATGGATGAGATAGACACTGAGAATTTCATCGACTATCTTCTTACCGGTCGTTGCTTTAGAAATTATCATGTAGGATACGACTATTATAAGCCGGAGAGGTGGTCTCCGTTGAATACGTTTTACTCTAAGACATTAGATAGCAAGTATCCGCAGTACGGTGATTATATTGGTCGTGTTCATTATTATACTGCCAATGATATTATAGCAAGGTGGGGGCATCTTCTTACGGCGAAAGATAAGCAGAAGCTTATAGGAGGTGCCGATAATTTCAATGGTACTTATCATAATGGTGATAATGGAAGCTATGTAAGTTTATCCAAATCGGCGAGTGTAGGGATGTTATATCAGAATAAGGTAATACCTTGGAAAGGATATAATGATTATGCCTCTATAAAAGCTTATGAGGATTATTACGGTATTCCAGCCGGTACATATACCGGATACGATAGTAATGGTAACGAATATCACAGAACCAGATTCATGCCAAATTTAGAGCATGGTAATTACTATAACCGTGCCCAGAGTTTGAGCGACGAGCATGTTCGTAGTGATTTGTATCAGGTAACTGAATCATATTGGGTATCCCCGGCTCAGGTGTATGTAATTACCTACCAAACTGAGACCGGATTAGTAACTACCGAGATGGTAACTGATGAGCTTCTTCAGGACTTTTTACAGGAAAATGGTATTAAGAAAATTACCAGGACCATGAGTAAGGGAATGGAGAACCCGGAGATTAATACCTATTTCGTAGATTACGTTCCACAGGTAAGGTACGGGGTTAAGATCAGTGGCGGGGCTCTCGCTCAGGACAACCTGTATCTGGATGGAGAACCTATCGATCATCAGATAAAAGGGGATAGCAACATCTATGACTTTGTTCTACCCGTTGCCGGATATATCGGTACTTCTATGGCCAACAGGATTCAGCCATATCAAATATTTTATAATTTCTCCATAAACCAGATAAACAATATTCTTGAAAAGGAGATTGGTAAATTCTTCTTAGGGGATATTAATTTGGTTCCAAGTGAATATAAGGATTTGGGTGAAGATGTGGCTGATATATGGGCAAACCTTCTTGATGTGGCTAAGTCTGTTGGTGCTCTGACATTAGATACCTCATCTCAAAATACGAAAGGCGGCGTTCCTTTCAACCAGTTTGCCGTCTATGATTTGTCGCAGACAGAGCAGCTTAAAACAAGAATGGAGCTTGCTGAATGGTCGAGGATGAAGTGTTTTGAAATGGTTGGTATCACACCTCAAGTAATTAACGGTCCCAATAGATATGAGACTGCCACCGGGGTTCAGCAGGGCGTTACGGCATCTATGTTACAAACACAGATATACTTTGATAACTTCGGTTATTTCAAGAAACGGGCTCTCGATCTTCATCTGGCCGTTGCTCAACAATGCCAGGAAGAAGGAAAGGATATTTCTGTAATGTACACAAAAAGTGACCTTACCAGAGCGTTTTTATCTATAGGAACCGACGGTCTTAGTTTAAGGCATCTTGGTGTTCAGGCTTTATCCAACTCAAAGAAGAGGGATGAACTTGAAAAGTTCAAGACCTTTATGTTGCAGCTAAATACAGCCGGAGGAGACATTTACGATCTTGCATCTATCTTTACATCAGATTCTATGGTGGAACTTATACAGAATGCAAGGAATACTCGCGCATACAACGAGCGTCAGATGCAGCAGCAACAACAGAATCAGATGCAGCTTAACCAGCAACAGATACAAGCTGAAGCTGCTGAGAAGGATAAGCAACGTCAGCATGAACTTGCTTTGGAAGACAAGAAAGGTCAATACCGGATACTTCAAGAGAAGATCCAGGCGGCAGGCAGGGCGGCAGACGCCAAGAGCGACGCCACCTCCCTCAACTTCCTGGCTTCTGTTTCAGATCAGACCGTAAGGCAAGCTGATATAGAAAGCAAGGAAAGGATAGAGGATAAGAAGCTCGAAAACGATTCCAAACTTCATGATGATGAAATGAGAATAAAAATGGAAGAGTTAAAATTAAAATCCAAAGAACTTGCCCAACGAGCGAGGGAAGACGCCACCAAAAGGTATGTAGCCGGAATCAATAAGAATTAAGGATTAAATATCCCCAAATTTCATTAGAAAATCTCTAATAAAATTTGGGGATATTTAATTTTTAGTGAAGATTAAACACTTATAAGTTTTTTGTCTGAAATATAGGTATTTAAATATTTTTGCAGTATGGGAAAATTAGAAAAAAATGGAATAGTAGAATTGGACGATATTTTTAGTATCGGTCCGGTCGATGATGTTTATAATAGGGAAGAAGATATTCTGCCTATTAATGGTAATGAACCGGCTAAAAAAGATGAGAAGCCTGTAGAAGAAGGTTCTCAAATTAAAGAAGAGCTGGTTGTTGATCCTACTCCTGATCCTAAAGAGGATAAAAAAGGAGAAGAGAATGTAGTTGATGTTAATCAGGATCAGGTAGAGACCCCGGTTGTCAATTACAGAAAAGTATTGGATGCCCTTTCTTCAAGGGGAATCATTCCCGATTTGAAAGATGTGGTGTTTAGCGGTGAAAACGGCGAAGAGATTACTATCAATGATCTTGATTTTAGTAAAGAAGATTCGTTGTGTGACATATTATCCACAGTCCTTGAAAGCCAGAAAGAGGATATTGTTAAGGATAAGATAGATGTTACTTCTGTTTCTGATATTACCAAGAAGCTTATTCAGGCTGATAAGGCTGGCGCTAATATCGTTGATATTCTTAAGCAATATGATACGAATGTCGCTCCTATAGAAAAGCTTGACATTGAAAACAAAGCAGATCAGATAAAGATCGTTCGCCATTATGTTGATCTTCTTGGATTGCCTAAAGATGAAGCTGATGAGTTTTTCAAAGGCATTATCAATAAAGGTGAAGAGTATGTTGAAGCAAAGGCTATAAAGTACAAGGCTGAGCTTGATAAGAGAATGGATGATATTATCCAGCAACGTACTAAAGAGGCTGCCGAAAAGAAGGCGAAGGATGCAGAAGATTTTAGAAGGTATAAGAAAGACCTTAAGTCTTCTATCCAGGCAAAGTATCAACTAAATGACACTATGGTATCTAAAGCTCTTGATTTTGCCCTAAAACCTTCTGAATCGAATCCCGGAATTACCAAAGCATTTAATAGGGTAAGGGAGATGATGATGAATCCGGAAGAAGCGCCAGATTTGATTATGTTTCTTATGAACCCAGGAGAGTTCATAAAACAGAAGTCGAATCAAGCTGTAGTTGATGAGAAAAAGAAAATTTATAAGCTCATCAGCCATACAAATAAAGACAAGAGGGTGGCTCCGGTAGATGATAAAGGTGATCAAGTTCAAGGTGTGAAGTTCGATGAAATCAGTATAGATTAAAAATTAAAACATTTTTTCGTTCATGGCTAATGTACTTTTAACAAAAAATTTCCCGGCCACCATGAATGGTGACACGGTGATTGGATATACCGACGCTAAAGTCGTTAAGCAAAGTATCGTAGAACACGATCTTAGCTCTTTAGAAGATTGGTACTACGAAGATCCGGATAAGAACCATCTGGGTATGCTTGAGTTGTTTTCTAACATTACAAACTATCCTCTGCCTATGTATATGGGTATGATCAAACAGGATGCTACTATTACCGTAAATGGTATCAATGGTTCATTCCGTTATGATCTTCCGGTATCAGAAACGTATGAGGTGGTTACAGTAGAAGACACGTCTTTGAAATATGCAAAACCCGGTATTGATGAAAGCTTCTTCGAAATTGTGTTGAATGCACAATTTAAACAAGGAGATGTTATTACTTACGATGTGATTAACGGTTGCCAGGCTCTTATCTCTACAGAGCGTCCTCCTAAACAAGAAGGTGAAAACTGGAGATACTGGTGTAAGCTGTGGGGTCGTTCTCGTGCTAAATACTTCCCGAAAGACATGCTTCGTGCCGGTATTAAATACTGGAAGGTAACAAACGTTCTTGGTGAGTTCTCTACTCAGTTCTCTGGTGTAGGAGGTGCTTCTAAGTCCGGTTCTATGACTTGTGAATTTACGCTTGGTGGACACCGTGGTGTTGAAGGTGAAACGACTATGTACGCTGGTATTAAGTCTTTGGCTTATGCGGACGAACGTACACAGAATTTCATCGACAAGGCTTACCAGAAAGTTCGTCAGCTTTCTGAAATCAGAGGAGGTGATGCAAGTTATGCTATCATCGGTTCTCGTCTTGGTGACGGAAGCATTGATATGCGTACAGCACGTGTAGCCAATACAGTGTCTTTGTTCTGCCTGGCTGAGTTGGCTAAGATGGAAGCATACGAACTTATGTTCATGCGTGGAGGTAGAGTCAAGGGTCATAATGGTGTTTTGATGAAAAACGAAGGCCTGTATCACCAATTGCGCCGTGGTTTCGTTATTTCCTACGCTCGTCCGGGTGGTATCAAGCGCGAACACTTCCTGGCTGCTGCTGACTATATTTTCCGTGGCCGTAGCGATATGCCGATTGAAAATCGTGTAATGAAATTCAAGGTAGGTGCTATGGCTTACAAGAATATCGTTGAGATTTTCCGTGATGAGTTCTTCTCTCAATTAGGCGCCTTAGCTCCGCTTATGGGTACAGAACGTATTATCAATAATCCGGTAACAGGATCAAACGATGCTCTTGAATTAGGAACTGTAAAGATCAAGGGTGTTACTATTCCGGGTATTGGTAAGGTCATTGTAGAACACGAACCTTCTTTGGATTACGTTGATATGGTAGATAGAAGCCAGTTGGTAGACGGCATGACTCCTATCACATCATATTCATGTATTATGGAAGACTTGACCGCTCCTGAATATTCCAATGCATTCGCCGGCATTCCTGCTTCATCTGAAGCTCGTATTGGTAATATCAACAGCAACGTATTCTACGTTAAGCCTGATATCGGTTCTATGTGGTGGGGTTACGAACAAGGTAGATGGTCATCCAGAGTATCGGCTCAAGAAATTGTATCCAGCCATCCTCGTATGTCAGAACAATTCTGGTGCCACTCTGTATCGGCTTGTTGGGTAAAAGATACCAGCCGGTTCGTAACAATTGAATTGTTACCAAGCTCTTTGTAATCATAACTTTTAATATTAACTTGCGGTCGGCTTTAAAACCGGCCGCAAATTTTGTTTTCATAGGATATATAAAAAGATGGGAAAAAAGATTTTTGAAGAAAGCCATGAGTCTAAGAAACTGCTGGCTACCGTAGGAGGAATGAAGATATATTCCGACTCTATTTATGTTATAACAGGTAAGATGGATGAAGAAGCTCCTTCCGGATATCAGGAAAGAGGTATTTCCAAGACTCCTTTCCCTGGGAACAAGACAGTATCTTGTTGTGGATGGGATAAGGATCTTAGGGTGTATGATACCGGTTTCTTCATCAATTCAGCATGTTATAAAGGTTACTCATTTGAAGACAAGAAGAATGAAATGGATATGCGTATTAAGAATATTCGGTATCCGTTTGAAGAAACTGTCAATGAGGACCTGGACCAAAAGAATTTCGATTTCTGGGATTCTTACAGAATTGACTTGTATGATGGTCGTTTGTTCTACACTAATGACGTTCGTGATTTATTTGAGTTGTATATAGCTATTTTGTCCAAGTCTCTTACTCCTAAAGAGGAAGATGGTAATCCGATGTATGTCGAATCTTATTATTGTGTAGAAGACAAGACTACGGCTGTAGATATCAGGAAACAACGTCAGATTGATAAGGCTGATATTTTATATGAGTTCATGAACAAGCTGAAAGGGTCAGAGGCTGAAAGGAAAAGCATCTACGATCTGCTTTTGTATCTTGACATCATATACAGCGTAGAGCTTGATCAGAGCATGGTTCAATACATATTCACTAATTGGATTGACGCCAAGAATACGAACGTTGACATGTATAAAGAAGCAAGCTCAAGGTTCTTATCTGACGACGAATCTTCTGAGGGAATGCAGGTGATTAAATTACATCGTATGATCAGGGAAATGATTGAGGGCCTGGCTGTCACCGTCAACACCGACGGACTGTATCTGAATGGCGAGCTCCTGGGCGCCGACGCCATCTCTGCATCTATGGCTCTTGCTTCCAATAAGTCGATGTTAGAAACTAAGTCGCGTGTCTTGGAAGAGTATAACGCTTTAAAGAACAAGCATAAAAAAATAGAAGGAGCTAAGTCTGACAAGAAGAAAAAGGAAGATGAGAAAGGTTTCGATGTTGATCAATACGCTGACAAAAAAGAATAATTTATGAAAATCGTTGATTGTTATCTCCGGGCCTTACAGAAGGCTGAAGAAAACATGACCAACGGTGGTATAAAACTTGACAAGGCACGTTTTGTTCAGCTTTTTAATGACGAACAAAACCGCCTTGTTCGTTATATCCTTGATAAGAAAAATGAAGAGGATATACGTTATATCCAAAAGTTGGTTGTGTATTCGAAAGAACTTGACGAGAGAGGAGATAAAGATAATCCGGAAAGCACTTTATTTTCATTGCCTTCTGATTTCTTCTCTTTTTCAAACATATCAGGCGTATTTACCAAAGGTGAATGCACGGTCACTGATTTTACCATGTGGGAGGCTAAGAACGAAAACCCGCATGAGCTTCTTGCCGACTTTTTTAACAAACCTGATTTTGATTTTAGGGAAACATTCTATACAATAGGCGAAGATTCGGTAAGGGTGTATAAGTCTGGTTTTGATGTAGACACCGTTTACCTTACATATTACCGCTATCCGAAGGAAGTTGACATCGAAGGATATATTAAATCCGATGGTTCTAATTCAACTGATATAGATCCTGAATTAGATGATAAATTAATTGGTATTATCCTTAACATGATTGAAAAGCAATTTGCTTTGAATGAAAGCGAATACGGACGTTATCAAATAGATTCAAACAACGTCCAATCTCCTTTGTAGCAGAAGAAAGGCATATCCTAAATTAAAGATTATCAAAAAGCATTAAGAATTAATTAATTCCTAATGCTTTTTGTTGCTTATATGACTATCGCTATTTTTGAGACAGATAACAGAATGCTAATTTTTAAAATATTATAAGGCTATGGCTATCCATAAACCGTATGACAGACACATTATCTGTCCTCCGCACGCTAAGTTGGCGGACGTAGATTCTTTGTTGCTTCAAGAAGGTCAGATCGCTATCTATGATTTGGATGGTGAGCAGACTAAAGATGGTTTGAAAGCGTTGAAAGACTTGAAAGGATATCGTAAGGACGAACAACGTTTCCAGATCAGAATCGGACGTAATGAGATGGTGAACGACCGTGTATCTGATGATAAATCATTCTCTACACCTACGTTTGCTATTGATGAAATTATAGAAGTGTATGCTTCTGCTCCGAAGAGCAAAGAAATTAAAGTAGATGAAGTTATTTTCGGTTATAACGGAATTGACGACAGTACCGCTATTACAGCAAGAAAAGGCGATCGTATTCCTATCCATATTAAGCTTACAGGACGTTTGTTTGAGCTTCGTGGTTATCCGATGGGTGAGGTAAATATCGATGATTACATCATTTTCGAAAACTGTCCGGGTCGTGAGGATATGTGTTCAGAATGTGATCCTTGTGAAGATGTTGATATTTTGGCTGCTATCTTGAAAACAATCGAACGTATCAAGAATCAGCCGATTGCAGGTGGTGGCAAGGTAGGTGATTTTGTAGAAATCCATCCTATCCATTCTTGCGATGAACTGGAAAAAGCTCCGGTGGAAACCGACATGAATTTCTATTGCATGGAAATGTGTGATACCGGTGATGCTTATGCTCTGGCTCAGCTTAAGGCTGCTTATCCAGGTTTGGATATTAAGAGAGTAGGACGTCATCTTTCTACATCTAAATATCAGGTGATGAAAGAAGGTGGTAAACCTGCTGATTATACTCAAAAACTGTCTTCTATCATGAAAGGCTGCGAAGAGTGCCCTGACGGATATACCAAGGTAGAAGGCGGTTTGATTTATGCCGTAACGTTAGAGGATGATGGTGTTGATCAGTCCACTGTAGTAGAAAGCATTAAGAATGCCGTTAGTAGCACTGCCAAGAAAACAGCAGCCCAAGATGGCGGCGTAGGTATGTACACTGTGGCCGTAAGCAAGAAACTGACGAAGGCTGATATTGATGCATTTGTAGAAACTAATCCGACTGCCACAGTAACGTTCGTTGCTAAAACAGCAGATATGTGTAGCAATCCTACTGTTACTACTGTTAGTTGGGAAGCATGTGGCTCTTGTAAGATTTCGAAAGAAGCTTATGAAATCACGTTGCCGGATGATGAATGTGGTAACAGTGCAAAAGAAGAATTGCAGGCGGCATTCCCGTATCTTACAATTGAAGATTATGGCACACCTGGTGGATGTCAGCATAAGTTTAAAACCGTTGTAGTTACTAACATGGTTTGCGACGAATGCGATAAAATTTTCAAAGACTTCTTTGTATCGAAAGCTCCCGAATCTTATCGTGGACGTAATTGGAAACGTTTGGGTGCCGTAGCAGGAGATCAGTCCATTATCGCCGATCCGCTTCCTAAGAACTGCAAATGCGGTATCTTGTTCCGTGGTATTGACTACATGATTTCTCCGTCCGACTGTTTGATTGACCGTCTGACATTCCAAGAAGGATCTGTTCGTATTGCTGTAAATGGCGGTTATCCGGATGAACAGCGCGAGGCTATCAGCACGTACTTCAACCCGATCCACACCGAATACAAACAGCACTGGGCTCCGCGTACTCACCTCGGCGCTGAATTGCTGGATAAGGAACGCGAACAACGTATGTTCTTCGACTTCCGTAAGACTCACCAAGAGCTTATGGAACGGATGTTTACCAACGAAGAAACCCGCTTAGACCTGTTGGCTCCGTATGCTGATTATTCAGTAACGTTGAAGCCGGCACGCTACTCTAACGGTTTCGGTAGGGTAATTGATGATCATATTACAGTACACTTCCATGTACCGTATGGCGCTCACGAAGGCATTCAAGACCTTATGGACTTGTTAGCTGCTTCGGCAAATATCAAGCCCTGCAAGATTTGATTTTCCTTTTTTTCTATATATCCCAAGGGGGAGGAGGCTGGTCCTCCACCCCCTTTTTTGTAATAAAATAATTTGAAATAACTTAGTTTCATATGAATGGCGTGGATTTTTTATCTGGTGCCTTTGGTAGGGGCATTGATAAAATAACCAACATAGTTGGAAAATGGGGTTCCTCCCAACCGGTAGATGACAGCAAATCCGGTATAAAAATAGGGGACAAAATCTACCAAGTGGTTGTGTCCTTAAATGGCTGTTATTGGTATCTTGACGAAGAAGGCAAGAAGCATCCTGTTTCTGGTATTCCGGCCACAACCGAATGGGAGTGGATTAACATAGCTGAGAAAGTTATCAAAGATTTCAAAACCTGTTACCGTACACCTGGTGGAAAGGTTGAAGTATGGAGTTGGTATCTTCTTAACGATCAGATGGATGTTCTTAAAGAAACCCATAGAATTACCGACAGTACCGATATGGATAATCCGGTAGGTAAAGTTCTTACTAAAATACCGGACGAGTGGGTTATGATCGACTGCGATCTTCCTGATATGACAGAACGCGACATTACGTTCGTCAACAGATGTTATAAGACTCCGGATGGTAAGGTTGAAATAGAAGGATTGGAAGCCATAGATGATAAGATAAATATCAGGGAATCTATTTATACCGTTATTCAATCGACGGACGATAATTTCCCTGCCGGCCATGTTTTTAAGCTAATTCCAGAAAATTGGGTTCGAATGGTTTGTGACTTTCCTGACATGACAGAACGAGATGTAACTTACGTTCTTGAATGTTACACTACTAAAAAAGGAAAAGTGCAAGTAGAAGGTTTGGTAGCCATAGATAACATCCTTGGAACCAGGGAAGAGATTTACACCGTCCTTCAGTCAACCGATCCTGATATTAAGGTAGGAACCGTGCTGGATTCCATTCCCGAAGATTGGGTGAGGATGGTCTGTGATTTTCCTGACATGACGGACCGGGAAATTGTTGAAGTAGATGAATGTTATAAGACTGATGGTGGTAAGGTTAATATAAAAGGTTATCAATCTATTGATGCCGTTCTTGGTGTAAGGGAACAGTATTATTATATTGTTAAGACAACGGACGACGCCTATCCTCAGTGGACGAGAATAGATAAGATACCTAACGAATGGACGAAAACCGAATGCGATTTTCCTGATCTTACGGAAAGACATATTATGTCCGTAGATGAATGTTATACTACTCCTGGTGGTAAAATACATCTTGGTGGATACAGGTCGGTAGATAGCATAATAGGTGTCCGGGACGAGTATCTTATTGTTTTAGAAACGACCGACCCTGATATACAAAGAGGCGCCACATTCAGCAAAATACAAGAAGGATGGCAGCGTATTGTTTGTGATTTCCCTGATGCTACTACATCCGATACAGAAATAATAGAAAACTGTTATAAGACGGAAAAGGGTAAGGTTCAGATCCGAACATACATAACAATGGACGGATACGGAAATACAAGGGAATTGAGACATATGGTTCTTAAAACAACCGACCCTGATTACAATATCGGATCCAATATCGATCAGATACCGGTAGGTTGGTTAAGTATCGAGTGTGATTTTGCGTCTGCTACACAACGTCATATAAGACAGGTAAAAAACTGCTACGTTTCTGATGCAGGGAGCATCTACGTTGAGGGAGAAATCGTTTACGACAATGACCTTGACATAGACAAGATGGCACTGACGGTCATGGAAAGCACTGACCCGGCGATAGCCGTAGGGACGGAGCTGGCTGCCATTCCCTCTGGCTACGTGAGAACAGTTTGTAGATGTAATTGTTGCAACCACTAAATCTTATTGTCATGAGCTGTAACGAATATTTTTTAGTAACACTGGAGTCTAAATCGACTCCAGTTCGTCATAAATACACGAATTTAACAGACGAATGGTATGGTCCTGATGGTGTTAAGTACGAAGATCCTGATACGATAGCCAAAATCGAAGAACAAGCTACAGATAAGAATCGTATAGGGGATAACACTTTATATCAGAAACTTATTGAAATACATTCTCAAGGAGAGTCAATAAAATCGGACATCGGAGATATAGGTTCGGTATTGGATTACATAAACGGGGAGGAAGTGTGATGGGAACCATATCAGATAAGTTAATGAGGATTATAAATACCAAAGAGGATATAAGGCAAGCCCTTATATCCAAAGGGTATGATGTACCTACTTCCATACCTTTTAAAGAGTATGCTAAAATGATATCGGACTTACCATGTAGAGTGGATTCTTTTCCTGATATAGAAGGAATTGTAGCTCGTTATTCAGCATTAGGTCTTACTAATGAACAAATGGCAGAGAACCCTGTATGGAAAGACCTTACAGATAATGGGCATGATTTACAGATGAAGAATTTAGCTTGGAAGGGGATGTCAGGGGTTGGAGGATATGTTGGTGATTTTTCTAAATGGGTGAATAATAGAGATACTACAGAAATAGGAATAACTAAAAGTAACTCGAAAGTCATTATTGATGTTAAAGTATCACAGGGTTCAGGAAAGAATATTGTGTTTATCAGTAAATCTAATTTAGGTATATCTAATAATGTCACCATTAAGATTACAAGTACTTACCCAGAAGGAGTTATGAAATTTGCCAATTCCGCTTCGAATAAGTATTTAAAGTTGCCTTCAAATGGAATAATAACATTACAAGATAACCCAGAATATACAAGTAATGAAATGCATCTTCATTTAGCAAGTTCGGATTTAGGTCAAATCACCATCGAACAACTACCTCTCTACCCCGGTGCACTTGTCTTTGACGGAGTGGATGATTATGGTGTCTGTGATAACTTCCCTATTCTGACTAAGGAAAAGGGATATACGGTTGTGGCGTTGAGACAGTGGATTACAAGGGGAAAAGGAGCATTAGGATTAGTATCTAATGTAAAGAATTGGCTCAAGGATGGTGCCTTCTTGTTAGAATATAGAAATATACAAGCCGATCATCTTAATAAGCCTATATCTTTTGGAGCAATAGGGAGTGAAATGGATTTACCACACATCCTTACTTATCAGACATCTAAAAGTTATAATGGTGTTTCGATTACAACTGGTAATTTTGAGGGAACAGATGTGCTACATGTTGGGAAATTAGCTCCAACTAATGTAGGAACTTGTATTAACGCTGCTATCTGGGAACTTGTATTTCTCGATCACGATGCCACCGAAGAAGAACTGACCAAGATCAAAGACTACTTCGTCAAAACCTATCCCTGGCTCTTCCCCGACCAAGCATGGACAACGGTAGGCAAAACCAACGAGGACGAAGATCGTGCTACTATTGCCAACATTACGGGCAATGGTAATGATCTTGTGCTGTCTAATTTTGGGTTTATTGAAGGGAGTGGCTACAATGAAGAAGGGGAACATGCTGGCTATCTGGTTACTGATGGGGTGGATGATATGATAACTTCGTCAGCTTTTCAAATGGGTAAGGATTTTACGATTGTTGGAGATTGGAAGTTTATTGATAATAAAAAGAGTGGTACTGGTTTAGTAAAAGGGTCTAGTTTTTATATCTACAACACAATGATTGGACTTGATCTTTATATTAATTCAGGATCAGTAAAAAATAGTCTTGACGGAATTAAAAGTATTAATGCTGCATGTTCAGATGGTAGGGCCTATGATCGTAATTGGAATGAAATACTAGCAAATACAGGTAATGTAGTTGGTTCTGGTGGTATGTTGGAGGTATCGAGTAGTGGTGGTAGGTTTGATCGAATAGCTTTTAAGAACCTTGCAATTTATCCAAGAATCCTCTCCAAAGACGACTGTATCAAAGCATATAACTATTTACAAACCCTAAAATCAAAGTAATATGAAATTCATTATCATACCAAAAGAAGTATATGATTCCGTATCTGAAGAAAAGAGACGTGAATTAGGAATAGACAGCCCAAGAGCGAGCGTAGACGGTTCTAAGGTTATTTTACATATAGATCATTATGACCATCTATTCAAGTCTTTAGATATGCAGGCTGATGACGAACCTCAATACCCGTATCCGGTATATGACAGCTCTTCTTCTGAGTTTGAATCTATTCTTTCATCTAAAGAATGGGTGTCCGATGTTAATAACGAACATCTTTGATCTTGTTATGGTTGGAATAATTGTTATATTTGTGGAAAGTTGAATAATTAAAGCGTGCGGTAGCGTTATCTACCATATAATCATCATGTTTCAGATAATAATCGGATGCGTTTTGGCTAATATTCTTACGATAGCAATCATCGGTTTATCCCTGTATTTAGTGTATCGTAAAAACGAAGACCGTTTAAAGGCTTTGGATTCTAAGATTGATCAGAAGGTTGAGGACGTAAAAAACAAGGTTGGCGCGGTGATGGACATCGTAGACCAGATCAAGAAGTTGTTGGATAAAATTAACAAAAAATAAATATGGCAGAAGTAGGTTATAACAGTAAATTCGAAGGTCAGGAGGTTGATTCCAGACTTGAGAATGTGGTGCAGGCCGCTCCTGGGACGGGCTCAGAGCCGGGCAAAGGAGGCCTTATCCCGGCTCCCCCTGCCGGAAGTCAAGACGGTAGCAAGACTCTTCTTAGCGACATGACATGGGGAGATCATGTAACAAAACAGTACATAGATGATGCTGTTTCGGCAGCAGGGTGGAAGAAGCAGATTGTTAGCAAACTCCCTACTGTTGAAGAAGCGAAGGATAATGTCATGTATCTTGTAAAAGACGATGTGGCATCTACAGAAACTAAAAACGTGTATAACGAATATATTTTGGTTACTGAAGAAGGTGGTGGCAAGGTGCTTGAATCACTTGGTATGGTAAGTACCGGAGTAGATTCGACTTATCTTGATCTATCCATATTTCCCAGTACTTCTGGAACTCTTGATGAGGATTCGTATGCAAAAGCTATTGATGCTTACATTCATCGGATTACATTAGGTAAGCTTGGTCTTTATTATTTTTCTTTGGATTATTTTTTAGATAGTGATAATTCTGAATTAAAAATAATAGCTGTTTTATTTAATAACACCAACTCAAAGGAAGACGTATCTGGATCTTATATAGGTATTGAGATGGTAACTTATGTTGTTGCCCAAGATAAGACATATAGGGCTATAGCTAATACGGCTACGTTGTCTAATGACATGTTGTCTTATTTGAGGTTTATGGCTAAGACTCCTAATGTTGTCACAACATTAGCAAGTTTGCCAACGGATGCTCATAATATCATAGCTAACGTAGCTTCCGCTACAAACCTGTCTATGTCAGTATCTTCCGAGTATGCCGGGCGGGAATGGCAGGTGCGGGTCAACAACACTACCGGCACAGACATCACGCAGCCGCTTCCTACCTCTGGCTTGTTCCAGAGCATGTCAGGCGATAGCGCAATAGTACCTAAAAACAGTTTTATAGAATTAAGTATCTGGTATATCAATGATAAGTTGGTTATCAGAGTAGGTGAACAAGCTTAACAGAAAGGATAGAACATGTTTTATGTAAATAAGAATATAAAAGGTTTTTACTGGGAAGGATACGAGTTAGACTCCTCTTCTTACGAAGTAGGGTATTCTTACCAAGATTTCTTAGATGGTAAATGGGTTCAACTTGACTCTGATCAAGAAAAATTCCATCAAGACAATCCTGATGCGAGTGTGAAAGAAGTTATTGCCATGCAGCTTGACCCTGAGCCTCCTGGACCAACTGAAGAGGAATTGCTTGCCAAGGCTAAGGATAAGAAAGTTTCTGAGGCCAGGGAATACGCTTATTCTGATGCTGTCCGCTCTTATAGCTTGGATGGTAAACAGATATGGTATAATACCAGCATGAGACAGAAGGTTAAAAACGATATTGATGTAGCAAAAGGAAGCGGGATATATACCGTATCCGTAGCAGATTCAGAATACGAGCTTGATATTGCTAATACGGCAATGAATGAAATGCACGTATATGAATCTGAGTGCAACGATCGTACTACTGCCATAGAAAAGGAAATAGCTTCTAAAACCGACAGGAGTGAAGTTGAGTCTATGAAAGTGGATGAAGGTTATCCTGAGAAGTTGGTAAGGACAAAGGATCAGATCATAGAAAAAAATAAGATCCTTGAAGCCAATGATCCAGAGAAGGCTACAGCTATGCACATGAGGGCGATGATCAATACGCCGGCTATGCTTGAAAATACTGACCAGAATCTTGCTCTTAAGATAAAGGGATTATACCCTATTTGGGATAAGGATGGAGTTTACGGCGACAAAGGTCTTCCTATGGGAACTGCTGTTGTAAAAGGGCAGCGTTTCCGTAGCAAAAACAAACCTTCGGATTTGGATTGGACTCTGTTTGAAGTAAGGCAAAATCACAATCTACAAGCTGATTGGGTTCCCGGCCAGGGAGGTGGAGCCGAAAGCCTGTATATGGTTGTTCAGGAAAAGCATTCGGGTACGATAGACGATCCTATTCCTTGGGTATATAATTCTATTTTAGAGAACGGAAAGTATTACATAGACAAAGAAATTAAGTATCTTTGCATAAGAGATTCAGGCATCCCTTTAGCTTATGAGAATCTTGCTGATCTTGTATCAGCCGGATATGTGAGGGTTGTTTAGGTCGTAATTTGTTGTTAATGTTATGGATAACCCCTGTATATTTATTTATGCAGGGGTTTTTCTTTAATCCGAACTCTGCTTATTTTTTATATCGGTAAGGTTCTAATTATCTTTGTGAAAAAGGTTAAGTTATGGAAAGAAAAGATATTATAAAAGAATTGAGTCAGTATTTTAGTATTGTTGAATTAGTTGGTCCTAAAGAATACGGTAGAGACAAAGATCTTTGCTGGAGGTATTTAAGAACTGAATTGCTTCACACGATACTGGTTTTAAGGAAAGACATCTTAAAAACTCCAATGACGGTTAATACCTGGAAGTCGGGTGGAAGGTTTGATGAGCGTGGGTTTAGGAACAATATCTCGGATATAGTAAAATCAAAGACCGTATCAGGGTCGTTGTATATCAGTCCTCATATGCTTGGAGCAGCCATCGATTTCGATGCCAAGGGTATGACGGCAGAAGAGACAAGGAATAAAATAATTCAATCGCAGGATTTACTTCCTTGCCCCATTAGATTAGAATCAGGTACCAATTGGGTCCATATTGACGTATATGACTCTCTTGGAAGTAGCAAGAAAGTAACTATGTTCTAATATGGCTTACAGATTTGTAGGAAGGATGAATTTAGAAAGTTTCTGGGCTTTTCTCATTTCCGGATTATCAGCATTGTGGATGAATTTCCAGGAGATTCACCACCTTATATATTCTATATTGTTTATATTAGCTATAAATCTTTTGTTAGCTACTATAAAAAGTATCAAACACTGCTATATCCGAAGAAAGAGAAAGAGGCCTTTTAAGATATTGACATGCATAAGCGAAATGGGAGTTTTGAAAATCCTTCTTGAGTTCGCGGCCTGCTCTTTCGGGTTGTTCACCATATCCGGAATGGATCTTATTATGTCTATGGGAGGGCATAAATCCCCAGAGTTTATAGACATGCTTCTTCAGTGGATTACGATATTCGCCTTAATATTATACGGTGGAATGGCATTCAAACGCCTCGGTGACCTTGCACCTGATTTGATGATAGTAAAAGGTGTTAAGTATTTTTTTAGCAAAGTAAGTTGGTGGCAGAAAGTTCCATTCGGAGAAGAGCTTAAAGAAGGTATTAACAACGGTGATATACAAGAACTTTTAGACGAAGACAAGGAGGGTAAAAGATGTGTTTGCAAAAAATGAGAGTCAGGCATGTGTTGGGAGTTCTTCTACTGTGTTTTATGTCTTTCTTGTTTGGTAAAACATGCAAGAAACAAGAAATAATACACGATATAGAAATAGATACGGTAATAGATACCATTATCCAACCTGTTCCTGTTCCTCAGTATATAGTTGACGTAGGGGAGGTAGAAATACCTTTCCCTATGGATGCTATAGTTGAAAAAGATACGATAAAAGACACTGTCTATATCAATATTCCTATACAAAGAAAAACATACAACACAGATGATTATCGGGCTGTTATAAGCGGATACAGACCTAATTTGGACACGATGATCATCTACCACAAAAAAGAAATAATATACAAAAAGAGCCGGCGCTGGGGCATAGGACTGACGGCAGGGTATGGGGTTGGGCGCGAGGGCTTCTCCCCCTACTTAGGCGCTGGAATCTATTATCGGATATGGTGACAATCACCTCACCTTTTATTTAATGTCCAATAGTTTAAACTTTTATCACCTCATTTACTTATCTTTGTAGAAAAAGATAAGGTATGAACTATATCGATATTTTACCACAGATAAGAAATAACATTTTCTATGTCAGGATAGTTATGACTGACTACGATATAGAAAATCAGATGGTTATTAGAATAGTAGCCAGAAGAAATGACGGCCTGTACAAGACGGAAGTAGTACAGTATCCAAACGAAGGAACTGACTACGGTGGAGAAATTATTGTTCCTATGTTTGGTATGGCTAAGTCGTTGGTGGCCCAAATAGTAGGAGTCAAGATAAATGGTACCGAGGTGCGTGTTAATAGCACCGAGGTAGAGGGAGCTGATATAACAGCCAGATACGACGATTCCCTTACCAGAATGGGATGGGAAGAGAGTATGAACAACATTCATCTTGATTTTGAGGTTATAAGCACCAACAATCCTAAAACACTTCGCATAGCCGATCAATCGGAATGGGGGATACTGGCAGACAGGCCGGCTATTATAGAGATCGTGCCACCTGAAGATGAGAATAAGTATGTTTATTATCTTGGTAAGAATCAGTTGAATGTATTCAACAGTAAGACCCTTGGCATAAATCCGGGTCGTGGAAATGATTTTAAAAACCTGAAAGATGGTATATACGATATTACCATAAAAGGCAGTCCTTCCTCTTATTCATTTAACAGAAAGTATTTAAAAATAGATCTGATCCGTCTTAACATAGATAAGATATGGGCCAGGTCAACCGTGTTATGTGATCATGAGGATGATGATATTATTAATAAAATAAAAGAAATAGAATTTCTGCTGGCTGCGGCTGAAGCTAATATGAGATTAGGGAATTTTGAAAACGTAAAACAATTATACGAAAAAGCGTCTAAATTGATTTACGTTCTCAATAATTGTGAAAATTGTGGTTGCAAAATATAATCAATTAAATATAAGTGAATTATGGGATGCGGATGTGGAAGAAGCAACATTGCTTCTGTTAATAAAAGTCGGGCTATAAAGCCTCAGTCGAATACGACACCTAAAGCTGATTCTAATGCGGCTTGTATTCAGAAATACGATGAACTTGCTGTGTTGGACAAGAAAATCATAGACCTTCATCGCAAGTTCAGGTTTGTAGGAGGTGTAAGTAAAAGGTATGCTGATATTCAAAAGCTGGTAAGAGGCTGGATTGTTAATTTGAAGAACGAGTGCCCGGATCCGGATGATCTTGCTGCTTATTCTGAATACATAAATAAAGAATACGCCAGGTATTTTACCGTGAAATGATATGTCAGCTACCGGAAGTACACAGCAAATTCTTTTCCCTTCATCTTACTTATGTGAGTGTGCTGATCGTTTTATAGCATGTAAGGCTGATCAGTATCTACAATATCATAAGTATAAGGTAGGCATTAAGCCTGATATGGATATGGTTCTTAAAATAGATCGTATGAGAAGAATCGTATGTGAAGGGGAATGCGGGTTGTGTCCGGATGAGATTCAGAAATTTAAAGAAGAACTTAATAAGATCTTGTCATGAAAAAGATGTATTACAACAAAGAATACAGAAAAGCTTTCAAGAAATCGGACTGTCCGGAAGATCTTGGTTCTGAAGAAATGTTTATCGTTCATGAGGCTGAATTTTGTTCGGATATAAGCCAGGATGATGCAGATAGGAAAGCGGAAGAGTTTACGGAAAAAGAAGGTCCGTTGTATGCTAATAAAGTAGGTGGCTGTTGCGAGGTATATTATAACACAAGACAGGAAGGGGATTTCTTTAAAAATGATTGTCCTGATGGTCAAAAACAAGAACAACCTACACATCATGTGATAGAGGCCGGGCGTGTATGGTCTAAGTTCAGTACCGAAATAGCCAACTACGAAGCTGCGAAGATTCTTGAGCAAGAAGGGCAGGCTGCCGCTAACGAATCTGGAGTATGTAAAACCGTTTATTACAACGAGGATCAACATGGTTGGTTTAGTAAACGTTGTAAGGAAGGATGGAAGGCTCCTGAGAAATACAGGAGGATATACGCCGGTACCGTAACGTCTTTCATTAGCGTTGATGATGCCAATGAAAAGGCTAAGAAGATACTGGAAGAAGAGGGCATGAAATGGGTTAATGAAAATACCAAATGCGAGCCCGTTGTTGATGAATGTCAATTTGATTTTTGAAAATGAGCAACGTAAAATTTAATCCGACAGAAGGCGAGAATGACAAACTGGTGTCGGTGTTTTCTGAAATAAATGAAGGTCTTGATACGACTTTGAATTACACTATTTCCGATGAAGGGAATAGGGCTAAGAAGAACATCGTCGTTAATCAAGTTGGTAAAAGGGAAAAGTTTTTATCGAAGAAAGGGGAGGAATCTGAGCCTTTTGTTTTGTCTGATGGTAATACTTTCAACGTTCTTAAAGAAGGTGCTTCAGGATCGGCATCCGCTTGGGATGAGGACCAGCTTCCTCCAGAAGCCACGGAATCAGTTGGCGACAAGAGTCTTCTCCCTTCTTGGGATTTTTACCTTATAGACATGACTCAAAATACCGGAGACAAAGTGCGTCCGGTTGGAAAGCTTCGTAAGAACAATCTCCTTAGATTTGAAAACGGAGATTTTGCTCCTACGGTAGGTATAACCGAGGAAATGAGAGCCGAATGTGATGTGGAACTGTATTTGGATAACGGTCATAAAAATAAGTATTGTGATGCCGGAGCATTTGACGCTAAGGCTTTTTACGAAGAGTATGGTATTGGTCAAAAACTTTATAATGTATCAGGATCAGAGGTAAGGATTTTAAGACCTTGGGAGACTACTTCAAAGAATTATAGCATATTCTTAGGATGTAGCAAGAGTCTGTATGTAGTTGATAAGGTAGTTGGCAAAAGCGGGAAAATATGGTCTGGTGTGTACGACGCAGACACGGTTCCTATGCTGGACGGACTCGACCTGCGCCAGACGTGCCCTGTGCTGCCGCCCACGGCCTTATCTCCTGGACCGGTATGTACAGTAGACTCTAAGGCAAGATCTTTCTTTTTCTTGTATGAAGGAGAAACAAATTGTAAATCTGGAGCCGGAGCTGGTAACGCCTGCACAATGTTTCTAAATGGAAGAACTTATCCGAGAAGCAATGATGTAAATCAAATCAATATAGCTAAGTATTCAAGGGTAAATAACGTAGATCCAGAATCTTCTTATCCTTTTTCAGAAGGTGGATTTTTGACTTTGAATGCGTATATCATATACCTTGAAATGCTGTACGGTACTAAATACTTAGTTAATCCAGACACTTTCGGTTCTGGAATATCAAGTAATAACGGAATAGGTAATGATGTCAATTATCGCAAATACGGAGGAGTGAAATACCGTAAAAAAGGAGAAGAGCCGTGGCTGTATGGATCATGGGCTACAAGTGCTTCTATTATCCATTATGAACCTACTAAAAAAACTCATTTTTCTTACCTCATAAATTCAGAATGTCCTAAAGAACAATGCATGGAAAGTCAGATGGCGGCTTCTTTTGCATTTGAGACAGGAGTAGAGGAAGGATTAGAGTTTGATTTTTATGGAGGAAAATACTGGTATAAGAACGTCCAGGGAGCCAAGAGTATGGCTGAAGGTCATATGAATGTTGTTGTGTTTAAGGAAATGACTGGTACCATATCAGCCTTAGATGAAAATGACGAACCAGCAGAATTTGATTTGGAAGTTATTTTAAGGATGTCTTTATTCGATGGTATGAATTTGTCTGGAGACGTCTTTAGATATTGTGGAGGGGGGTACGAACAAGTAGGGACTTGTTTAAATGATCCTAATGTCACTCGAATAGGTAATACTATTGATATTTATATAGAGCCAGATCAAAAGAAATGGACATATGAGAAAAGGTCTACTATAAATAATGGTGAGATTTTTAATTTTGAATCTAAATATAAAAAGATAGCAACTACTCAAAATTTAGGAGATAGTTATGCTTTACACCGTATCCCTTATACCGGATGGAAGGATAAAGAAGGGGGAAGTATCGGAACAGGAGAAAATCTTTATACATGGGACAAATGCTACTGGGCTTCAGCTATCGGTTCCAAGGCCAGAGTGGCTGCTCGTTTCGGCGGTTATGCGTCCCTTGGCTCTTGCTCGCCTCGTTCTCTGGATGCGACTAACGCCGCTTCTCATACGTATCGCACCTATTGCGGCCTTGCCCAGTTGTTATTAGACGTCAGTCAACCGCAGGTTTGATGGGTGCAACCCATTGATGGCGCAGCCATCATAAGCGCAGCGCTAAGGCGCAGCCTTATATACTATATCACGGCGCAGCCGTATCTTGTTAATATAATATTTTATAGCTACAAAACAAAAATTTAAAATATTTAATACAAATTGTTTTGTAGCTATAAAATATTATACATACATTTGCAATGTCATTAGACAACAGAGATAGTTAACATTATAAACAATAAAAATCTATTCAATGAAATCCGTTAGTCTGCTAACAAGTCTTACATTGGGATCTGACCTCTGAAATAGCAAATAACGGTTGAGAAAAAGGTTAAAAAGAATTGGCTGCTCGTTTCGGCGGTAATGCGAACAATGGCAATTGCTCGCCTCGTAATCTGAATGCGAATAACGCCGCTTCTAATACGAATCGCAACAATTGCGGCCTTGCCCTGTGTGGGCTAAAAAATTGGGTATATTCTTTTTAATCTTTCCCAGGAGTGGAGAATCAATAAAAGACAAGCGTATGAGGTTATATGATAAAAATATGATAGAGATGCGCGACGGTCGTAAGCCCGTCATTAGCCCACAACTGAAATCAGTTTCAAACTATATAGATGTAAGTTTGGATGATATTAGAGAAGCATGCGAAGCAGCATTTAAAAACCATTCTAAAAAGAATGATGTTGTTAATTTTAATTCTGATTTTGATGGTAATTCGTTAAAATTGTATGAATGGTATTTAGATGGTACTTATGTTAGCAAAATCAAATATCGCAAACTTGTAAAAGAAAACAAGAATGGTAAGGTTCGTGAAATAAACAGCCCGGATCTTACCACCAGAATCTATCAGCATCTTGTTTTAGTAAAGTTAGGTCCTTTGTATTATGAGAAGGATAATATGAATGGTCTTAATTGTAAGCCGGGATTTGGCATAACAGCATCGTCTAAATCAAGGTCTCTTATTAAAAAGATGAAGCATGTTTATTATGATAGACTTGATTTGAGGTATTGCCTGGTTATAGATCAACGTAAATGTTATAACCATGTAAAAGACAAAGTATTTAGAAAAGTGCTTAAGAACTTTATTTCAAACAAAAAGTTTATAGATTTTGTAATAGACGTAAGTTTCGTATCTGGAGAGCTACCTATAGGAACCCCTACAAGCCCTTTCATTCATCATCTCCTTATGAAAGATTTTGATGATCTTGCAAAGAGAATAGCTCCTTTTTCATTGAGATATGCCGACGATAATTTCCCTGCTTTCTATACTAAGGAGGATGCTAATACTGCCAAATGGAGGATTAAGAATTATTGGTGGTATGAGCTTAAGATAAGATCTAAAAGGCATACTTGTATTATAACAGACATGGATAGACCTCTTGATTTTTGCGGGTATGTTTTCCACCGTAATAACAAAGGCGTATCTGAACACAATAAAGGTTATGTGACAATAAGGAAGAGGGTAGCCAAAGACGCGAAGAAGTGTATTACAAATGAAAGCTGGTCTTCTTACTTCGGTCTTTTAAAACACTGTGACAGTTATTCATTAATGTCAAAAATAGAAAATATCATGAAATTACGAGATTTAACAAGCACGATTCGTATTGATAAGAAAATGGATGCGGACAGCATCGATGTCAAGAACCTTGAAGGTATTGTATTTGATATCGTGAACTACGAAATACGAAGCAATAACAAGAATGAACCAAACTGGATAAAGTGCTTGATAGGTATTCCTGAAACCAATAAAGAAGGGATTCCTACTGGCAGGAAACTCGCAAGGGAATTTCATGGTAATTATCAAGGTATAGTAAATTTTATTTCAAAATGCGAACTTACTTATGGCAAAGATGCTATTCTCCCTATTACCGATGTAGAGATAGAAAACAGATGCGGATACGTTTTTAAAGGCAGCACTAACCGCTTGGAATACATTGATTGACTTATTTTTGTGATGGTGTGGATGAAAATCACTATCTTGCACCAAAAAAAAGAAAGTCATGAACTCATGTAACACTTGTAAAGGTGACAGACCTGATATTCTGAGATCTAATATTTGTATCGGGTCTGATCCATGTAATGACTGTACGGACAATTGCGAGATTCTTCCAAAAGAATGCGATTGCCCGTATGGTCATTTAAGCGATCATTGCATTCATTATACAGGATGCAAGACATTCATATCCAAATTAACTCCAGGTATGCCTTATAATGAGGTTATGCATAATATAGAACTGGTTTTTGAAAACATAGATAAGTTTTTGGATAGGATGGTTGAAGAAAATACGCTTCTAAAACAAAGGGTTGAACAACTTGAAAAACAGTTACAAAATGGAAAAGAGTGCACAAATTGGTAAGGACTTAAGTGGCAAACACGTATATGTCCCACATGTGGACGAGGCGCCGGTGCCATGCCCGGACGGATACACCTGCACGAACTGCGTGTACTGCGCGGACGGCATCAACGCTGGCTACTTCAGTCTGGCTCAGAAATCTGATCTTACGGCTTTAATCAATGCAATGATATGCCGTATGGAATACCAGGATAGGGAAATAGAATTTTTAAAACAAAAAATAAATATTTTGAGTAACAATGGCAATAACAGGTAACGGTTGTTTTGGCAGTCATGGTGGGTGCGAACGCCCGCATCATTGCAATATTCCTTCTTCTAACATATTCTATGATGGAGAAACTATAGAAGAAGCTGGTTTGTATCATGGTATGCCTTTAGACGGAGCTTTAGCTAATTTAGCTAAATACGTTTCAAGGGCTATTAACGTAAGTGGATCTGTTAATACAGAAGTGTTTGACGGTACTTCTCATGTGGTTCTAAAGAAAGATCCGGCAGAGATTTTGCTTGTGTCTTATTGCGGAGGTGTCGTGCCTTCTGATATGTATAAAGTCCAGGGTCGTACTGTTAGGTTCTGCCGGGATATGTGTCAACAAGATGAATTTGCTGAAGTGAGGGTTGTGTACCGAGAAGAGGCAAATAGTTCTTATGGGTTCCATTGTTAATTTAGGAGGATAAGAAATGGCAGAAAAATGCAAAGGATTTATATGTGGGGGTAATCTCGTTGATGGCTCTGTGCCTTCTGATAAGTTAGATAAAGAAACCATTATCGAGCTTATTAAAGAGATTCTAAAAGAGGAAATGCATGAATCTTGGCTTAAGGAAATAATAGAGACCATACTTAAGGAATCTATTGATTCAGATTGGCTTCGTGAGTTCTTTAAAGAGGTTCTTAAAAAATATGCTAAAGAGGAATGGTTTAAGGACATTATCTGTGGTTTAGGATGTGTAGGGGTACAAGAGATATTTGACGTTATTCCTACTGACATAACATTTGAAGCCACAGGTGGTACGGCTACGGTACAGGTTGTGGTAGATGATGGCGTTGAATGGGAACTGACACTTTAAATTAGGGAGGATAATTATGTCGAGAGAGAAAATATATAAGATGGATGATGGTTCTTGGCTTACCTCAGATAAGAAGGAGGGTGTCGGTCGTGATAAAATGAATTTCGATGCTCCATCTTGGAAAGGAAGGGAAGACAGGATCACTATCCGAATTGTAAAGAAATCCGATACTGAAAGCATGAAAGCCATTACTTTCAAGCAAAAAGGTATTAAGATTACAGAAGTGTCGGTTAGTAGGCTGGAGTTCCCTATATCTGGTGGAGATAAGCAGATCCTTATTACCACCAACGCTGCTTCTATTAATTCCCTTATTACAGGGGAAAGAGAGATAAAGAGCGTCATAAAGGCATTTACCACCGCTTCCGGTCTAAATATTGACGTCAATGATATTAGGCTTGATTATGGTTTCCCTGGTGATCCGGGTCTTGAAGACACGTTCCAGGTTTCGATGATTGTTTCCATGCCTGGCAATGAGGATGGGAATGAAGTTAATGAGAACATAACTATAAATGGTGTACTGATTCCTATCTATCAGCCCGGAAAGGTTGTTCCTTACATTAAATTGGATAAGGAATTTGAACAGGTTGAGGGTGATGAAACAAGCACGCAGTTAAGTATAGAAAGTAATATAAAAGATTATGTTATTGAAATAGTTGAATGCGAGTCTGTGGATAAGGAGGAAATTTACCTGGACAAGGATGTTGTTAATCTTGATTCTGATGGGTCTCATGAGGTAATCAACGTAAATACAACTCCCGAAAATTTAAGATGGAGGATTGACTAATGAAAGTAGGTAATTGTTGGGCGAACATAGATAAGAAAGAAGGCAGTCTTAACAGTAAGGTTAATATTTACTTTGATGAAAATGATACTGGTGCCAACAGAAGTGTCAAGATAAGGGTGTCTTCCAGGGACGGTAGCGTATCTGAAAAATGTACGTTAGTTCATAAGAAAAAAGAACAGGTAGTTTATAGAAATAAAAGACAGTCAGCTCTTTTCACAAAAGAAGGATGTAATCCTGAAACAGAGAAAGGGGAAGAACTTGAGTATGTTGTTGAGGCTGGAAAATACACGTCTATCATATCTCAGTCTGATGCTGATGACAAGGCTATGAAAGACATTGAGCAAAATGGTCAGAACTGGGTTAATGAGCATGGTCGTTGTATAACCATATTGTGGTATAATGTTAAGAAATCAAAGTCGTTTAGAAAGAACGATTGCGATCCTGATACTGAAGAAGGAAGTTTGGTTACTATGACGATCGAAGCCGGGCAGTTCTCTTCTACCATAAGCCAGGAAGATGCTGACCGTAAGGCTGAAGCTGAGTTGGATGCCAAGGGTCAAGACTATGCTAATTCTCATGGTACTTGCAATACCATAAAATGGTACAACGACAGGAAATCCAAGATGTTCCAAAAGACAGATTGTGAGGTGACTGAAGTTGGATCTATGGTGGAGTACGTTGTAGAAGCCGGTCGCTTCTCTTCTTCTGTTTCTAAGGAAGATGCTAATCAGAAGGCCTTAGAAGCCTTGGAAGCTGAAGGTCCAGGTTATGCTAATGAGCATGGCACCTGTGAAACAAATTTATGGTATAACGTAGAGAAGTCAAAAGTATTTTATAAAAATGACTGCGAAGATGGGTTTATCGGAGCACCTTATACTTACACAGTAGAAGCAGGTAAATACACATCAGACGTAAGTCAAGAAGATGCTGATAAGAAAGCTCTTGATGATATAGAGAAAAACGGTCAAGAACAGGCCAACCTTAATGGTGAATGCATTGAGGATCCTAATTATTTTATAGGAAAGGCTTCGGCTCGTGTTCAGAAAAATGACTGCGATGCCGAATCTCAGACCGGAAGCTTCGTTGATTTGACTGAAAGGGATCTTGCCGGATACCCAGATGCTTTTGTATCAAGGGAAAGCCAGGAGGCAGCTAATGCGCTGGCTGAAGCTGCTATGGAAGAACAGAAGCAGGATCTTGCGAATAAGAAAGGTACTTGCATCGATAAAGATCAGTTTGTTGGTGTATATAGCAAGGTGTTCACAAAAGACAACTGTGAAGGGGAAGGGGTAGGTTCGGAAGTAACAGTAGACCAAGACGATGTAACCGGTGGTCCTTTTACTTCATACGAAAGCCAGGAGGCAGCTAACGCTCTCGCTCAGGCAGCCGTAGAGCAGCAGGGTCAGGCCATAGCCAACCGGGACGGCCATTGCACGTGGACTGGTAAATACAGTGAAGAATTTACCAAAAATGATTGTACTGAAGGCCAGGTAGGTTCTAAGATTACTATAACCGAACAAGATGTTGTTGGTGGCCCTTTCACATCCACCGTAAGCCAAGATGATGCTAATAATAAGGCCAAGGCTGCTGTTAAAGAGCAGGGTCAGGCTATTGCTAATAATAAAGGTAATTGCGAGGACATGACGGTATATACCGGTCATCACAGCAAGAAATTTGTTCCTGAATGCGAGGCTTGTCATAAAGGTGTAGAGATGGAAGTTACGGCTGAGATGGTAAATGGAAGCCCTGTTACGTCAACAGAAAGTCAAGATGCAGCAGATACAGAGGCTCGTAGGATCGTAGAAGAAGGCGGTCAGGCTTATGCTAATAAAAACGGCAACTGTACGCCATTAAGCACCGATCCTGTATGGGAAGACGTAGAACCGGAAGAACTTAGATGTAGCGAAGGTAAGTCTCAGAAAAAGCAACGTGATACCAATGAATGTTCTGAAACCCATAATCAGGAACGTTGGGTAGACGGCGGAAATAAGGTTTGTAGCTGGACCGGTCATTATACAGAAACGTTCCAGAAGAACGACTGTGAGATACCGGATTCAGGAACAGAAGTAGAGGTAAGTGAAGCTGATGTTGAAGGTAATCCTTTTACTTCTTTCGTAAGTCAAGAAGATGCTGATAATAAGGCTAAGGAGGCTGTTAAAGCCCAAGGACAGGATATTGCCAACCAGAAAGGTAAATGTAGGTTCGTAGGCGTATATAGCAAGGAATTTACGAAAGATAATTGCGGATCATGTCAGCATGGTATTCCGATGAGCGTAACACAAGACATGGTAGGTGGACCGTTCTATTCTAATGAAAGCCAGGAAGAAGCAAATAGGCTGGCTCAGGAAGCCGTAGAAGCCCAAGGTCAGGCTTATGTTAATAAGAACGGTACATGCGAAATGGATAGCACTGATCCTGTATGGGTGGATTCCGAGCCGCTTGAAACCAAATGTGAAGGTAGTAAATCCTATAAAAAACAGGTTAATACCAACGAATGCTATGGTGGAGAAAATGAACGTTGGGTAGAAGGTGGAGATAAGGTATGTACCTGGACCGGAACATATAGCAAGGAATTTACAAAACAGTGTGCTGACCGCGGTGTCGGATCTAAGGTTACCATAGATCAAGATGATGTAACCGGCGGTCCTTTCACGTCTACCGTAAGTCAGGAAGACGCAAATAGCAAGGCTCAGGCTGCCGTTGAAGCACAAGGCCAGGCTCTTGCTAACGAGCAGGGAACTTGTACATGGACTGGTAAAGCAAGTAAGGTTTTCACCAGAAATAATTGCGGAACCTGCCAGCATGGTTCTTCTGTTACCGTAACACAAGATCAGGTAGGTGGTCCATTTACGTCCAATATCAGTCAAGCTGATGCTAATAAGAAGGCTCAAGATGCTGTAAAATCCCAAGGTCAGGCAGTAGCTAACAAAAACGGTGATTGCGTAGCTGATAGCACAACTCCTTCTTGGTCGGATACCGGAAGTATCCGTTGCGACGGTTGTACGCCTCAGAAGCGACAACGTGACACCAATCCATGCTCTCCTTCTTATAACGATATAAGATGGGTTAATGGAGGTGGAGAAATTTGTATAGACTGGACTTACTACGGAACAGGGGATTGTGTAGGTCATACTCAGTATAATGCTTATCGCGATAGCTGCTCTGGTAACATAAATCGTCAATATTCTGTAAGTTGTAGGAATTGCTGTAATTGCGGATCTTACGGTTCCTGGCAAGAAAATGGATGTAAGAATGATCAAGTGAAATACGTTCGTTATGATGATTGTGGCAATGCCGACTACAAATACGAATATGAAGTTGGAAAATGTGGATACGCTCCATATGAATTTCAGTTCCATGATGGAAGAACGAGCAAGTCGAGGTCTGTAACTGGAAATTCGAATAATATTGAAGAGGTTATTATAAGCACGAAAGGCGATTCATATATAGGTTTTTCTGTTAAATCGAAACCCGATTGGTGTTCTGTTGATTACAGAGACCAGACATCTGAAAGCATGAAAGCTGTAGTTTCTATAACATTTAATGTTGAAACGACTCAAAGATCTGGATCAATTGTTTTTGTTCAAAATGAATCAGGAAAAGAAATAACTTTGAATATAACTCAAGAGATTGTATCTGTTTTCACCTTTAATGATGGAACAGTATCAGATAAGGTATGGCCTGGAACAGCCGCCTCTCAAACCATTCAATATACTATACTTAGTACCATAGGTTCGTCTTATGCTCCATATAGTGTAAAATCCAAGCCTGAATGGTGTTCTGTTGATTACGATTCTCCAACAGATAAAGGAGCGGTAGCTAAGATAACTATGACAGCTAACACAAGCACATCTTCTTCTCGTCAAGGAAAAGTTGTTTTCAGTCAAAACGCTACTGGAAAGACGCTTACTGTCATCATAGAGCAAGCTGCGGCAGAAAAGCCTCTTGTTACTATTTCTTTAATAGGTGACAGTTCTCGTCAACAGCAATCTGCCACTATGAATAAGAAGGGATGTGATTACAGTTGTCCAAGCGGAAATGTGATAATGGCTATGTACATGGAAGGTGACGAAAACGGAAAATTCCAATTCTGGTATGCGCCATTGATACCTGAAGGAGGTCAAAGTGGTGTAAATGTGACTTACGGAGGAGAGACTCAAACAGTAGTAACAAGTACTAAAAACGGAGAACGTCTTAATGTCCCTGCCGGATCTGTTGTTACCGGTATTTATTGTACGAGTGTCGAGAATGGATATTTCGCATTGAAATATAGACATGTTTATATAAACGGAGAACCTGTTTTTACTCCTTCTGCTTGTGGTGGATTATCTGATACTTGCAATGCTAAAAGTTGTGGATGCTGGGTAAGATGCAGCTTTAATCCATTTACGGGTATGGTTATGGAAGGTGACGAAAACGGATGCGTTTATAGTTTCTGGGGTAAACCAACTGCATCTGTTAGGTTGTAATAAGCACATTAGGGGTAATTAATTTAATTGCCCCTTTTGCTGTATTTCATTTTGGTTATTAGAATAAAAATGATTAATATTGCACATCATTCAATTTTAAAATTTTAGTATCATGGCTTGTAAAAAGAAAGCTCGTCAGGGTGGTGAAGTCGACAAGAAAGACAAACCTAAAATGCGCCAAGGCGGTAGCGTTGGAGGCAAGATGAAAAGAAAGAAGGCGGGCGCTAAAAAGTGATTGAAAACCAGGGGAAGGTACTGATCGCCTTCCCCATTTTAGTAACATAACAACAACATACTATGAGCAACAATTTTATCAGTAAAGGGCAAAGGAATGTCTGTGTGACGTTTGTGAAGTATTATCCTGTGTTGATGCAGGTTATTATGTTAGCCAGCATTTTTGATGAGTTTTATCCTTTTAGTATCACTAATTGGCTGTATCCGATATTAGGTCATTCTCTACCATGGGACCTATTTCTCTTGGCTTTTTCAAGAATGTTCAGGTTTTGTATATGGCATAGGTTATTGATCTATAGCATGATTTTTAATATCTGTGTAGAATGGGTTACGGTTAATATTGAGATGCCTATTGAGCACAATATCGTAGTGTGGTCTGTTATGGCTGTTACTCTGTTGATAATCATTGCCTCTATTGTTTTTAGATTTAGAACAGGGTGTTTTGAAAATGAAAGAAATTCTGACAGAGACGCTGCGTAAAAGCGGTGCGGCGGTATGCGATAAGATAAAGGAGATGTTTTTAAGCGGGGAATGTGATCATCTTACAGCCAACGATCTTGAGACATGGACGCAGCTTGCTAATCCGGCTAAGTACTATACCGGAGAAGAGGCTGTTTCTTATCTTAATGTAACTTCTAAAAGATTTTATGAATATCGGAAGGCGAAGTTAGTTCCTGATCCGGTTAAGATAAAGGGATTCCCTAAACCTTTATATACGAAAGTTATGTTGGATGATGCTATAAAAACCATATCCGGCATGAGTGAAAGAGAGATTTATATGAGGATATTGAATGCCAAATCAAGAGAATCCAGAGCAAAAGAAAGGAGGGGAGCATGATTACAAATGGTGAATTTGTATCAAGAGTCGTAAACGGTATTCATGCCCTTGATAAAGACTCCCATGTTAGCCGGAGATGGATATTGAATATCGGTAGAACTAAAGCCGAATCTTATACAGCCCAGAGATGGGATGATGGGACGTTGCTTGGCGACCACCGGCTCCTGACTTACGTTACTTGTCTGGAGATGATTGAAGTTGATAAAATAGTTTGCTGCGATGCCGAATTTGCGTTATGTAATACACTTATGCGTTCAAAGCATAAACTTCCAGGACTTCTTTATTCTGCTCTTAGACCGGCTATTACTAAGGTGGCTAACGTAGATAACACTATATTTTTTAAGTTCGCTGAAATAAAGTCGTATCGCAATGAACAAAAAAGGCCGTATGCTAAATACGTTAAAGAACGTCGTCCTTTTTATTATGTAGAAAACGACTATATTTATATACCGGATTTTCATATAGAGCTTATTAACGTAGAGTTTTTTACAACAAGAAGAAAGAAGGCGCTGGAGTTAATGGCCTGCGATCCTACACCTAAAGGGTGTGAGTCTGAATGGGAATACGAATTTATCTGCCCTATTAAGTTAATTGAGTACGTGGTAGCAGAGACGATAAAGGAAGTGGCATTCAGGCTACAGATTCCTGTTGATGAAAATCCGAATCTTGATTCTAATCAAAAAAGTCAAATTGTTCAATAGCGAAACATTTTTATCCTTATTTGGGTCTTAGTTGTGAAACCAAGACCCATTTTTTTTATAATTTAGTGACATGAAAAGAACATCAATACAATCACCGTATTTTGCAGCCTACTATCATCGTCTTATGAAGAGAAAGAATGGTTTTAAGAAAGGTATGATAAGAGACAGAGGAGAGGTTTTAAGGCTGTTATCTATTATATGGAAAACCGTATCAGAACATTATGTGGAAGCTGATGCCGGTGTTTACGTAGATAACGTAGGATACTTATGCCATGTGCTTATACCGGGCCAGCGCTTTATCGTCAGGCGGGACCTGGACATCGTGAGCAGGCTCGGCACCAACGGCTATCTCTACAACCACCTGGCTATGGATTTCGCAGACTCCAAAAGATATTATCATTTTGTAATACAAGATAGCTTGAAAAAGAAGTTAAGGGTTAAAATGAATAAAGGACGAAGATACCGATTTATGTATAATGAAATACTTGCTAAAAGAAGAGTATTTAAAGATTTCCAGATTAAGAGAGTTTTCGAAGATAAAGAATTAGGACACAGAAAGTCTTAGAAAAAAAGTAGCGATCACCCTTTGTAGATACAGGATAATCGTTACTTTTGTATATCCGCCTACTTTCCCAAGCGGACGGATATAATGTTAATCAAATCTCTTTATATAGACAAAGTTCTATGGAGACAAAGGTAAACAATTTTCAAAACAATGCGAAGAACAGTAACATTATTTTGACGTCAGAATCCAACGAAATGGATTTATCTGTAAAATTATCTAAAATTTTTAGCTATAATGGCCATAATGTTTCTTTTATAAAAACTTCTTATGGTATATTATTAAATGCCACACAGATGGCAAAAGCATTCAATAAGAAACCTGCCGAGTATCTAAGGTTGCCGTCTGTAAATCAATTAATTAAGTCAATGGTGGGATTTTCCCACCTTTCTGAGAATCAGATAGTTACAACTATGCTTGGAAGTCCTGAAAATGGAGGAGGTACATGGATGTTTGAAGATCTCGCCATAGATTTTGCGAGATGGTTGGATACTGATTTTAGATTATGGTGTAACTCGAAGATAAAAGAATTTTTAACATCAAACTTGGTTTCTATTCCAAATTTTACTGATCCGGCAGAAGCAGCCGAAGAATGGGCTAAGCAGTATCGTAGAGCTCAGCAAGCGGAAGCCATTGCTTTGGCTGAACATAAAAGGGCAGAGCAAGAAAGAATGGAAAAAGAAATAGCTGTAAATACGTTAGAAGAAAAGAAAGGGGATATAGAGTTTTCTGAGTCATTTAAGAAGGTGGATCATGAAAACATGTGGCTAATCAGAGATGTGGCGAAGAAGCTTGAACAGAATGGAATCATCATCGCCGAAAAGAATCTTCGTTTGTTTCTTGAAGAAGTCAAGTTCATGTTCAGAAATGGACAGGGTAAATGGGAGCCGTACAGTGATATTGTTAAGAACAAGTTTGGTGTTTATCGATCTTATTTTGTTGACAAATATTCCGGGGAAAGAGTTAATCAGCAAACCATCTACATGACTGGTGCTGGATATGAAGTCACACTTAAGGGGATAAAGGAAAAGTGTAGGAGCCTTTTCTTGAAGTACGGCAAGTTTGAAGATCCTAACTTTTGAAAACACAAAATAGGGCGTTATACATATTATTCATATCTTTGTGGAGGTCAGGTTTGTTTCCTGTCCTCCATTTTTTTTTTAAGAGATGACAGTCGAAAATTATATCATAGAGTTAAAATCGTCTTTAAGATCATTTGACAAGCGTGATCTGATAGATGAGGTATCCATCTACAAATGGGTAGAAATTGCCCTGAAGAAGTTTGGAGGCGATATTACTATGCGCAAAGAAGCGGTAGTAGATGTCAAGCGAGGGCAGGCTCGTATGCCTGGTGATTACTTTGATCTTATTCTGGCTTTTAAATGCGATTTTAAAGGATATGAGGTGCCGGAAGGTGATAAGGTGATACCAGAACTTCAAAATACAATAGCCTGGAAAGAACGTACCGAAAGAAGTTATAGGTGGTGTTCTTGCGATGAATGTTGTAAAGACGAATGCGAGAAAGTGATAGTTGAAAAATTTTATATCAATGTTCATGATCGCGATCATGAAGTTCGTTGCTATTATGACCGGCCGGTAATGTTAGGTCTTGCTAAGCCTATGCTTCGTGATTCTTGTTTGAGTAAATGCCGGAATAAGGTAATAAAGGATAGTCCGTATGAAATAAATATCGTAAACGGATTCCTGTATGCTAATTTCGATGGGCCTATTTACATGCAGTATCGGTCTCTTCCCTTTGACGGAGAATCTAATATAATTATACCAGACACGCCTCAAGGTTTGGTATTGGATTATGTAGATAATTTTGTAAAGATGAGATTCTTTGAGGAACTGATGTATAATGGAGAAGCACAAGGGGCTGCCGATTTGTTCAAGTTGTATGCACAGCAAGATTTGGTTAAGCTGAAAAATGCTAAGACCGAACTTAAGATGATGGGTATGACATTAAAAGGTATGTACGAACCTCTTAGACGGCGGCGTGCTGAGTTTGAGATATATACTAAGGCGTATCCTGTAATTGACAATATGCTCAAATTGATATGACAGAAGTAGTTCTATTTATATACTTGCTTGGTGTTATTGTGTCTATGATTGTTTGGTCAATCAGGCAATTTAAAGGAGATGCAAGTTTGGTAGAGACAATGTATTGCCTGGTAGTATTTTTATCGAGTTGGATATACGTATTTGAAATATTAAAAAAATAAATAAGATGTTAGAAGTTAGTGCAAGCGAAATAGTAACTGTCGACAAAATGAGAGGCGTAGGACCGGCAAATATTATCTTCACAGCCGGCCCTAATCCGGTAGCTGAAGATCGTAGAGGCGTAGCTAAGGTAACGGCTGGTGGAGAGAGTAAGAACGTTACAATCACACAAGCTGCCGGCGAGCAGGTCGTTGTAATTCCTGAGTTCGATTATCTTGTTCTTAGATACGGATGGGAATCAGAAGACGGTTCCGATTTTGATACTGCAACCGGTTTCACCAATACAGGCATATCAAATGTGGATAACAAGTACGTTGGATGGAGCAAGCAGTGGGCTACTACCCAACAACAGGTAGGTGATTACCTTATCTATGGTGGTGATAACATGCAGTCAGGACTCGAAGGGGCACTTATTAAGATGAAGACCTTGCTATCAGCGCCGGGCATGGACGAGTCGGAACCTAATATCAATGCCGATATCTATGGTAATTGGTATGGGAATAGAGGACGAGGAAATGTCGTTGTGTCTTTTACAGCCTACCTTGGAGGAGAGATGGTTAAACAAGGATTTAACTTCATTAACGAAGGTGGTGAAGAAGTTTACTCCGACAGCATCACTACCAACGTTTCAGCTCATGGGGAAACCAATTACCAAAATATAAAAGGTTTGTACACTAAGATGGGTACGATGGTTTATAATAAGGAAAAGCGTGATTGTGTTATTGTTATAGGTTAAGACATGGAAAGCCTTTGGAATAAATACAATAAGATCAAGGAGGTGTTTTACCGGGATTTCGTTTATGATTCCAGCTACACAGAGCAGGCCTCGTGCATCCCACTGTCGTCGGTGAAGAGCGGGGTAGGCTGGGTCGGCGACGGAACCATTAATCTGGCCCAGTATCTTCAGTTTGTATATACGGAAATGATTCTCGGCAATAAGACGGAAGATGATGTTCGTAATGCCATACTGGTGCTTACTCGTCTTGCCGATACTACTTATGATCTATTTTTTAATAACAATAAAGGTATTTATTTCAAATTCGAAAAAGGATTTTTCTTAAGAGACGATATCCATAGCGAAGATGCAAGCAAATTTGGTCTTTCCAAGATAAGTTCCGGGTACACTAATGGTATAGAGTTGAAAGACGAAGATCCATGCTTCTCCCCATTCACTTCACAAGATCAGATCTGGAATCTGGCTCCGATATTAGCTTTCTTATCAGAAAAAGGATTTGAAGAAGCCAGGCAAGCAGGATACGATATTTTTGAGTACGTTATTAGAAACGGGCACAAGATATACAATCCTTATTACAGCGCCTTGCTTCATCATTGGACATTTCTTCCTGATATGGATACCGATAAGGTCAAGCCGTGGGATAGGGTTAGCAACCGTAACAAGAATATTAAATACAAAGTTAAAGTTAAGAGAGGGGCTAACAATTGGTACTTCTCTGGAGGGTTCAGATGGGCGTTTAAGAAGTTTGGTGGCAAGTGCAGTACATTCTGGCATTGCCTATGGTATAAGCCATTTATATTCTTAGCAGATAGAGTATATCATCCATATATATGCAAATGGTTTGGTATTAAGGTTAAAAACAATTCTTACTATTGCCTTGGATCCACAAATGAAAAATCATGGTACGGTCCTAAGTTTAGAAAGAGGTTGGTTAATAAGTTTAACAAGTCTTTGGAAGGGGGAGAGTTATTTATGCCTCATCTGGTTTTTCTTCATGGATGTGAAGACGTTGATAAAAGCAGCTTAGAGTCCTACCTTAAGGAATGGGAATGGGATAAAGTTAATTCTCCTATTGAGTTTTTGACTTTATGCAATTGGTATAAAATATTTTTTTAGCAATGAAAATATATTATAAATCAAAAATAGCTAAGTTATTTACGTTCATTGACGGCTACAAAACAATTATGTTATTTGGAGCCGTATTTACCGAACGTGATAGTATATCATTGAGAGCCGAATATCATGAGGAGGCACATTGCAATCAGTATCATACAATGTTTTGTTTTGGTATGTTTATATCATTGCTTACAATAGGATTGTGTCTCTTATTCGGTAATGTAGGATGGCGGATGCTGTGGCTGTCTCTTATTCCGATATTTTTATACTATTCATGGTATTTAATTGAGTACCTGATTAGGTTGTGCATATATCGCAATCACGATAAGGCATATCATAATATCGTATTCGAAAGAGAGGCTTTCGACTTGGAAAAGTATTGGAATCGGCATGATGTTTTGAGGAAGGAGTCGGAAGGGTTTAGTTTCCTCGGTTATTATCGGAAGGAGTATTTTTATGAGTAGGAGAAGATATTTTGAGGAACAGAGATCTGGTAATGGAGCTATTTATCATTGTGTTGAAATTGATACCGATCATGACACTTATTTTGAGGTGCTTGATTTAATGAGTAAAGATGAATCCGATACAGTTAGCCCAGATAAGGTTAATAATGTATTGAATCAGCTTAGGCAAGGGTCATGTTTTAACATTCATACTCAGAGTATAGTTTCTTTTGAGGTTATAGAAAAGAGAAGTAATGCTATATTTATCAAATTTAATCCAACTCCTGCTCCAAGTGAACAACATGGCATTATATAGGTTTCAGATAAACAATAGAAAATATGTTTTTATGTTTTCTAATAATTATGATGGCAAGAGAAACCTTATACAAAACGCAGATGAGGATGTTGATTGTATGACATATGCAAAGGATACCAGTCTTTATTCTAATAACTCTTTCTTTGTATTTGTTTGATTATATGTGTTAAATATAATTATATGATTTACAGTAATTTATTATATATATGGGGGGGGGTAATCCTTAGTATATTATGAGGCGTCGTTTCTTGATAAAAAATAGGGAGCTTGAAGACTTTATCATAAGGTTTTATCCGGCCGGCAATTACACATGGGTAGTTCCTGATGGCTGTTTTTCCATAGATGTCTTTTTAGTTGGTGGAGGAGGCAGTGGCAGCTCTGCCGGCGGGGGAAGTGGTTATACCAAGACCTTCAAATCTGATAACAAAGGCTGGAAAGACGGAGAAGCTATTGCTGTAAAACCTGGTCAATCTATTTCTATAACAGTAGGAAAAGGAGGAGCAAAAGTTTATCAAGCCGAACAAAATTCTCCTGGTAAAGATGGTGGTTATTCTCAATTCATGAGCTCGTCTTATAGAGCAAATGGAGGAAAGGGAGCTAATAAGTGGAGGGGGAGGAGATGGTGGTAGTGCCGGCAGTTCGTCATATACGCAAGATGGTGCTTCGGATGGTGGAGACACTAATGGAGAAGAGTATGGAGTAATCAAAGGTCAAGGTCATACTACCAGAGATTTTGGAGAATCCGGCGGTAAAAGAAATGCCGGTGGTGGGAGTGGAGAAACTAACACCGGAGTAGTATTCCAAGGAGGAATATCTGATTACAGTGAAGGATCTGGCACAGGAGGATCAACAAACGGGTCCGGTAAAGGAGGCGGAGGTTATGGCGGCGGAGGAGGCGGCGTCAGATACTCTATGGTTTATGCCGGAGCCGGCGGTGATGGTACTGTGTTAATTAGGGGTAGAAGATATAAGACAGGGTGATTATCTGCCATTTTACGCTCACTTTGAAAGCCCATGATTAAATCTCTTTTGCTATCTTTGTGACAAACAGTTACAAAGATGGCATCAGAAGATAACAGAAACATAGCGGTTCCTCAAACAGGTATGAACCGCGATCTGCATCCGTCGAGTCTTACGGATCAGCATTATACGTTTGCCTTGAATGCCAACATCGAATCCGAGGATGGTAATGTTGGGATGAGATCTAATGAGCACAGTAACCTTAAATGCATTGATTTCGATGGGTTTAAGGTTATTGGTTATAAGAATGATCTTACTTCAGGCAATATCTATTTTTTTATAACAAATCCTGAAACAGGCGTATCTAAAATAACTTATTTCAAGCCTGAATCCGATACAAGTATCTTATCCGATTCCGATATAGAATCTATGGTAGAAGGATCGGAGTCGTTGTGTTCTGGCATGAAGACCTTGCTGGAAGACAACGAGCAAGATCCGTGCCTTAAGTTCTCTATCTATCATCCTATAAAAACCATAGAAATAAAGACAGAGAAATGTGGAAAATGCATTTACTGGACTGACGATTATAATCCTCCCAGGTATGTTATTGTAGACAAGGCTCTGACTCCTGATGATGAAGGTGATATATGGTATCATTATCATGGGTATAAGATATGCGATAAAGAATACGATAGGGACAAATTCATGCAGGAGAATGGTTGTTTTCTGGCATGTGAGAAACTTAGGGTGTTTCCGCTGCTGGATCAGCCATGTGTAGAGCCGGTACAGATAGAGTACGGGGGCAGCCTACGCGCGGGCGTGTATCAGTTTGCTGTGGCTCTGTGTGATGAATTTGGCAACGAGAAAACTAACTATACTTCATTGACTAATCCTGTGCATGTATTCGATGAACAATATATTAGAATCAATGATGGGAAATGGGGAGAAAGAACTAATCTTGGTATAAGACTTAAGGTGTCTAATTTGGATAGGCAAGTTAGCCATTACAAGGTAGCTGTTATTCAAAACACTGTTGGATATAATGGTGAAACACAACCTGTAGTCGATTATTTCATAGAAGGTATTCATCCTATTACAGAGAAAACTATATATTATTATTCCGATCTTAATAACAAAAGAACTACATTTGAGCATATTTCTTTGAAAAGGGCTGTGTACAACACATCAAGAGGAATAGTTTCGGTTGGGAATCGTCTCCTTCAATATGGTCTTACGGCGGAAAAAGAATGGAATTTACAGCCTGTAGTTTCTCTTATGGGGCATTTTCTAAAATGGCAGGCATCGGTAGCCCACGAGGATCTGTATAAAGATGGTAATGCCTGTTCGTTGTATGTTGGATACATGAGGAATGAAGTATATCCTTTTTCTATATCATTTAAGACATCTACTGGTTATAAAACTCCAGCGTTTGTTCTTATTCCCCCACCTTCTGATAAGGCACGAGAGGAAATGAACAAAGACAGTATCCCATACCAGTCTATAAACGCATATGCTCCGGATTGCTCAGGTGTTGATAGGAAATATGTATGGCAGTATAGCAATACGGCAGGAGATGGGGTATTGATTGACGACGATGCGGTTGTTATAGATGAAGAACAGAAAGAGTGTAATAACCCGGCTACCGTAGGTCAAACTGTTATAGTGGAAAGCAATTTCGCTACTTTTAAAGGGAAGTCAAGATTTATTATCGATTATGATGATATTGTAGGAACTCCGATAAATTATTTGTCTGAAAATATAGGTCTTGTAGCTTGTAACAATAAGGAGAATGGAGACAATGAAAGACAGATATGCGATATAGCTACCAATTACAGAGAAGACGGAGCACAGGATTATATGGAACCAATTGATCATATTGGGTTACCAGAAATGGAAGGAGACTGCGAAGTTCCCCATCGTCAAGAATCTATATTGTCTGCTCCAGTTCCTTTGATAACAGGTCTTGTGGAAGATTATATATATAAAGAATTAGAAGACATGGAGCACGTGTCTACCGACTATTTATATACAACCGGAGGTGAGAACCAGAATAAGTATTCTGTTCTATTCAATTACGATACAATGGATTCTTTGTCTGAATGGATGGATGAAGCTTTTTTTGGTGATGACGCAGGTAAGGTATCCGGCGATGGCGAACGACATCTTTGTTCTGAGTTCTATCCGTATTTACAACCAGGGAGTATATTAAAAACAGTGTCAGATGCTATATACGTTCTTGACGCTATGCCTTGTACATGTGGTTGTTATATTGAAAATTATTGTTCGGATCCTACTGTTTCAAGGTCTGATTATAATAACTTTCAAAATAACAATTACATCCTTGGAGGATATATTTTACATATAGATGGGTGGAGTCAAGAGATAAATGGAAAAGGAAATTGGAGGGCTGGTAGATCAACGAGTACGGTAATAAATGATCAATACCGATCAAAGAACGGACCGAAATATTGCATTGAACAGTTCTGGCCTGATGCGTCCAACAAGCTCCAGGATATGATATACAAAAATTCGGACACCGGAATACCTGAAACCGATTGGGAATTTGAGGGATATGTAAATAATGCTACATTCGAAAATCCTACTGGAGATAAACTTAATATAGGATTTGCTTCTGAGTTTGTAGTTCGTAAGTTTGTAAGGAATGTAATGACCAATGCCAGGTTTATTAGAATCAATAGGCCGGAGGAATGGGATATAGAAGGATATAAGGAAGAAAATAAGGTTCTTTATCTTGAAGCTCTCGGAAAGGTAGATGGTATAATGGATGCTGTGTCTACCAATTACGTTCGTGTTTCTTTTTGGAAGGATATAGAGACATGGAATCCACTTGGCACAATACCAGTAGATTTCGATAGGCCGGAACATGCTTCAGAACATTCGGTTATTATCAATATAGCAAGACCCGCATGGGGAACTATAGATGATAAATTCTTTAAAGAAACGATAAAACAAGATTATTTTTATGTAACAATAGAATCGCCGGTTGTAGCTGTTCCTTGGATAATGACATTCAGGCAAATACAATTCTGTGAATATAAGAATAAGGATACTCCAGACGAGGAGGAGGAACCAAGCAAGAAGCCGTCTCGTGCTATTTTAGGCGTTTCTTTTGCTACAGGTAAAACCATATATCCGTATATTTTTGGTATAAGAGAAAAGGAGGTAAATAAAATTGATTTATCTGTGGATTATATAGCACTTAGATCAACTGTCTTATTTGCATCAAAATGTCAGACATGTGGAGATAGGCCCATCAATTGCAAGCCTCGTCCTTATAAATACGGAGATTTTGCATATTGGGAATCATCTGAGAAATATCCTGCTAATTTTGAACTTTATGATAGTAGTAGGATGAAAATAGACACAGGCAGATCTTATGATGATCCAAAAAAATCAGAAGCTTATTCTAATATTATGAATAAGTTAACAGAATATTATGGTGCTCCTTTGTCAGACAAAAATGGATTATCTTATTTCAAGGGCCATTCTTATGGAGGAGTATATACTTCTACCGTATTTTGCCAACAACCTATACGTCATTACCGGTTCCCAGATAACAAGCATATACCTTTTATGAACAGTGATGAACGTGGATATGACATAGCTTCTGAAATATATCCGGTAGGTATTATGGTAGATGAGAACACCATACAAGTGTTTTTGGATTTTGCGGTGGATTCTGGTTTGATTACGCAACAACAAAGAAATACGATTGTAGGATATGAACTGTATCGTGGAGACAGAAGGTTAAATAGGTCGGTTGTGGCTTCAGGATTAGCCTATGATATGCTTAGATACATAGGAGACGATGGTAATGTGAATATCTATCCTAATTACCCATATAATGACCTATCACAAGATCAATATAATTATACGTCTGGTAAAAGAGACGAGTTTATATCTCATCCTTTCGACAAAGGAGGAAACGTGTGGTATTCATTCTGTTCACCTGATATTTATTTCAACAAGCCAGAACTTCCAAATGAAGTATGTATAGACGGGTTTCAAAGAGGAATGTCTGTGGGCAGTTTCGTGCCTGTAGAAGATCATCCAAAATGGACTATCTTAGGTCCTGCCGCATACACGATGGCTGCGTCACTTGCCGCAGTTGAATCAAGTGCCACAATAGCAGCTATGATAGCAGAAGAGCTTCAGATAAGGGCGCAGTCTGGATACATAGGAGGGTCGGCAGGTCTTACCGGAGGAGGATTCCTAACGAATCTAAGTGTGGCCATGCTGTTTTCTTCAATGGTGTCAACCATCAGTCAAACTCTTGCTAAGGGCCCGATATTGTACGGTAAGTATCGTTATGATTGGCTTAATACGTTTATAAACAATGGACCAAGACGTAATCATGCATGGTATTATACTTCTGTAGGATTATATAATTCAATGATAGGTATAACAGACCAGGATAAGTATGAACGAAATTTTGCTCGTGGTTTATCTTCTGTTAAGTATATGAAGTCCGGTGTATATCCTATGATGGATGCCAGTATGTCATCTAAATGGGGAACAGGTAAAAACGATAATGAGGGACGATTTTTATTTGTTAATAATATAGATCGTGAATCTTCGTTATTTTTATCATTTGGTGATCCAGGTGAAAAAGGAGATGGTAAATCGAAATATTTATTGGAATATCCGAACTATGTCTACAACTACGACAGTAGCCGTATAGATGATTCGGTTATTGCTGGAAGCGATGTTGTAGCAGGAAGAACATTTGAGCAATCCAAATCAGTTTCATACATCTGTTCTCCGTATATGAGGCTTATGAGATATAGGCCGGATCAATATGGTCAAATAGAAGATATAAAATGGATTTCCATAGGTGGATGTGGATTTTTCACTAATGAAAAGAAACTGATGTTCGGTGGTGATACGGTGATAACCAGATTTTCATTAAAGAGAAAATTTCCTGTTTTTTATAATAGTGCTTTTGGTATTGGAGATATGATACCTTTCCCTTACATGGATTATAGAAATGTAGGATATCCAAGATATTTTGTTAATTATGATACAGGGGAAGATGCGCTTGAAACCACGGATAACGAACGTTTCAATAATTGGACATCGTCTAATAAAGGAAGATATGCTTTTTACCCAAATAGGAAGAGCTTGTATGAATTGAATGGTGACACCTCCGGTAAGTATGTAGATGGCAGATTTTATACATGGTTCTATGGTATTCCTCAGTTCCTTGTAGAGTCTGAAATAAATTGTAATTTCAGATTAGAGGGCCCTCAGCCTCATGAATTATTCTATCCAAAAGTAGGGGATTTTGTATGGTGGACACAAGAAAAGAACGTATCTATCCATAGGGACAATGATTACAAGATAAGTCCTATCTATTCATCAAGAATGACATTAACACCTAATGTATTGCCGGCAACATACGAACGTCGTTTTTATGATTGTGCTCACCAGCGACCTAATGGTGTTATATGGAGTAGGGCTGACGTATCTGAAAACAGTCAAACAGATCCGTGGCTAACGTACAAGCCTATGGACTATCATGAGTTTCCAACCAGCAACGGGAAGCTTATTCACATGAAGCGTATTGAATCCGATCAGATTCTTGTCAGGTTCGAGGATCAGGTTTCACTCCATAACGCCATAGACGTAATCAAGGAGCGCACCTCCCCGGGGCAGGCTGAGATGGGCACCGGCGGTCTGTTTGCGTCCCGGCCTCTGGAGTACAACACGACCGATCTTGGTTATTCTGGAACCCAGAGCACTGAAATAATTAGTTCAGAGTTTGGTCACTTCTGGGTAGATACTAAAAGAGCACAGGTGTTTATGACCGATCCGAACGGACGTAATCTCAAGGAACTTAGTGTAGGTATCAGACATTGGCTTAAGCGTCATCTTCCGTTTAAGATTCTTAGATACGGAATAACTAATATCTTAACCGGCACAGAGATGACAGAAGAAGATACAGACAATAAATTTATCGGTCTTGGTCTGTCTCTTGGATGGGATAACAGGTATAAGAGAGTACTTATCACGAAAAAAGATTATATACCTGTTAAGAACCCGGCATATTACAAATATGATGGTGGAAGGTTCTTGTACAATGAAACAGAGGTGTTATCAAACGATAAGGAAATATCTTTAAAAGACGAACAGTATTTTAAAGACGTGTCGTTCACTATCGGATATTCGTGTCTGAAGCAAGAATGGATTTCTTATTATTCGTTCTGTCCTGACTATTATATAGAACAGCAACAATATTTTCAGACAGGAATAAACTTCCCGACATCAGACGAAGAAGGCGGCTTATGGAGTCATTTGCTGACGAATAAGAGCTTCCAGACATTCTACGGAGCAACATATCCATTTATATTAGAAGTGCCGATAAAAGAGAAATATAATGGCTCTACGCTGGCTTCTGTAGAATACGAGCTTGATGCAAGGAAATACGTCGATGATGTGAATTACACTCTTGACAGGAAAGTAGGTTTAGATACGATAACTATCTACAACGACACAAACAACTCAGGTGAAATTCATCTTGTTCCAGAAGAAAAGAATAATTTAGCGCAACGTATATCGTATCCGAAGATCGTAGGCGACCATACTGAGGTCCTGGATACTGAGGTATATAGAAGACATAAGTTAAACGACTTCTTTAATAGGGTTGACGATGACCGATCTGAAACACCTATCTGGATCAAGGACGATAACGATATAAATAAGTCAGTTAATCCTGATTCTCTTAATTTCAGACGATCATGGCTGGATAGGTTAAGAGGAAGTTGGATGCTGATGAGGATAAAGAAAGTAATTAGCAACCGAAAGATTATATTCCAGTGGTTGATTTCTGAAGATAAGATTAAGAATAGATAATATCATATCATCCTCTACTTTTCAATAAGCAGAGGATGATTTTTTTATTCTACACATATAAATCCGTATTTCTTTATTATATGACAAATATCATTATTATCCATCCTGAACCATTCTCCATCGACTCTTACTGAATCATATTCTTTATGTATTAATAATTCTACATTTTTATTGCATACTCCTATTATAGATAAATTAGGATTCCCGATAGATAGCGTTTTAAGTCTTTCAATAGGGTTACGGCTTTTCCCTATTTTAAATAAACCACTCGAACTATCTTTAATTATATAGGTATTAATATCACCACTGGAATTTTTATCATGCGTGACTGGGGCTGGTTTGTTACATACTGTAAGGAGTGATGCGTTTTTACCGAACAATATGGATATTACATCTATAGCATCTTCGTATATAACGGATAAAGATTGCAGCATGATATACAAATCAACTTGTCTCATCATGTTATCATTTATAAACGTTAATACTCCAAATCCACTATCAATGAAAATAATACTTACATTTTCTCCGTACACTTTATTGAATAGGTTATATACTTTTTCATTGTCATTTTCTTCAAATTCTATTATTTTAAAATTTTTACTATTAAACGGAGAGTCGTCTTCATTTAATAGTAAATCAACAATATATCTATCCATGTATTTATTTTTTTTTATGTTATACGCAAATATACAATACAATACTTCCTATTATATTGTCTGTGTGTTAATTTATTCAAATTAATCTATTTTAAATCATTTTAATTTGTAAATCATATTTGAATGTCTATATTTGCATCGTAATCAAGAGAGATTATAATACAAAAACAGTGGTGATGGAGGGTGATACTTCGGTTTGTGTCATAGGTTCGAGTCCTATATTTTTCATGTAAGAAAAATTAGATCAGTGGTAGATCAAAACCTCCTTTAAAACACCTTCCAAGTTATCCCTGTTTTAATAAGATATACAGATGGTGAGGAGTTCGGTTACTTCGAAAATGAATCCGATATTGTCATTTCAGATCCGGCTCCGCTTTTCCTCTGTTTGAAATATATAAAAACTAATGAGTGGTGATGGGGTTAGTTACTTCGAATTTAGCTCAGATGGATAGAGCGATACTCTTTTAAAGTATAGGTCGATGGTTCAAATCCATTATTTCATTGTTTACACTAACTTCAGCTTTTCCCCCATTGAGTATTCATTTTGATATATTTTTTTTCAAGCAGTGGTAGTAATATCACTGCTTTTTTTGTATAACACTTTAAAGAAAACAACAACAAATGGGAAAGTTTAACAAAAAGGATGAAGGTGTTAAACCTACGATCGTGAATCACATGGGAGAGAAGGCGTATAAGCCTAACGCAGAAGAAGAGTTGGTATCTACGGTAATGACTACCATGTTGTCTGATTCTTATTATGAGAAAGAAAAAGATAAAGTAGAAAGAATTAAGAGCCTTATGGATCAGGTGGATCCGTATTTCGCAGCACAAACAGCATTGTATGTCAGGAAAGAAGGAAAGCTTAGGTCGGTAACGCATCTTATGGCTTCTGTCCTTGCCAGCAAAGCATCGGGTAAGGAATGGGCTTCAAGGTTCTATAATAAGATCGTTATGCGTCCTGATGATATGAGCGAAATCCTTGGCTGCTATGCGGCTCTTAACGACAAAAATCCAAAGAAGTTAAGAGGAATATCCAGCGCTATTAAGAAAGGATTTAAGACGGCTTTGGAAGGTCTTGATCCGTATCGGATTGATAAGTATAAGATGGACAGTAGGGTCATTACTATGGTTGACTTAGTAAACTTATTTCACCCTAAAGGCAATCAGGTTAACAAAACGGCTTTCCAGTACCTTATAGAAGGTCGGTCTTTGTCTGGATTATACGAAAGCAAGATTCTTGAAAAAGAAATGTCTAAAGCCGGACAGGACAAGAAAGACAATAAGGAAAAGAAAGAAGCTTTAGGTGACGCTATTCGGGACGTGGTTTCTAATGTAAAAGGTATGCCTATTTTTAATATGGTTCGTAACCTTGTAAACATAATCAAATACGCGCCTGATCAAATAGATGAAGTTTGTAGGCAGCTTACAATAGAAGAGAAGGTGCTTAATTCGAAGATGCTTCCTTTCCGTTTTGCTTCAGCTTTCAAAGAGGTTGAAAATATAGGCACTGATGATTCCGAAAATGATATTGTATTTGAGTCGGATAAAAAACGTGCTAAATTAACAGCGCGTAACAAAGATAAGATTTTAGATGCGTTGGAGAAAGCCATAACCATCTCCTGCAAGAACCTGCCGGTATTGGAGGGGCGGTCAGCTATCCTGATTGACCACTCTGGCTCTGTACGTGGAGATATGGGAGGGTCTTCTGAAGTGTCTGCCTTTAGCAAAACAAATACGGCTGTCATTGGTAACTTGTTTGGCTGTATGATCGCTTCTGTGCTTCCTGACGTATTTATTGGTATGTTTGGTGACAAACTTATCAATTACGAATATGATAGAAGCAGAGGTGTTTTGTGGAACAACAAAAAATCTTTTACTGCCGGAGGAGAATGCGGTGGTGCTACCGAAAACGGTCTTTTTGCATTCTTGGGAAAGTGCGTTAAAGATAAGATCAAAGTAGATAACTTGTACGTTATTTCAGATATGCAGATAGGAGATGGCGAATCTATTGTATGGGAGAAAAGTTCCAGTTATGAATATGGTAAATTCGCCGAACTTTTGAAAGGATTCAAGAAAGTGAATCCAAATTGCAAGATCGTTTCTATTTCTATTCAAGGATATGGAAGTGAGATGTTTTACAGAGGATCTAATATCTTGAACATAGCTGGCTGGTCAGAATCTATCTTCGATGTTATTAACAGCAAGTTCTGCGGATATAAGAATATGATTGAAGAAATTAAGAAAATAAAAATATAATCATTGATTTTGCTTCAATTGTAATTTCCATAGTAAACAAGTTTTAGCTTTAAAGGTATAGCCGAAGAAGTACGTGAGTATATCTTCGGCTTTTTTATTTACCTTTGTTGAAAAACAGTCTGTTATGAAACAAGTATTATTTGACATACTCCCACGCCTAAAGTGCGTGGGATTCTTGGATACAAACGCATGGAACCCCAGTATTTCTACTGCTGGAATTACCCATGCTCTCCAATTCGGAAATGCCCTTCCGAAGAATATTTTGGGCTGCAAGCAAATCACGATCATTTACAGACCCACATCTTGAGCACACCCATGTGCGGTCCTTTAACGACAGGTTTTTATTGACATAGCCACATTCACAAGTTTTAGAAGAAGGATACCATTTATCGATATGATGGACTGTTACACCATATTTTGTTGCAACATACTCCAGTTTGTTAATAAATGATGAATGGGATAAATCAGATATTTTCTTTCCCCATAGGCGTTTCATTGCTTCAATGTTTAACGTTTCAAGGAAAATGAAATCATATTTTTTACAAAGTTCATGTGCTAATTTCCATTGGAAATCATTACGTAGATTTTCAATTTCCCTGTACGTTTGTTGAAGTTCAAAACGTCTCCTTTTTCTATTATTAGATCCAATTTTCGATCTCGAAATACATCTATTGCATTTCTTGATCTTGTTTTGATATTGTTTGAAGAATAATGGAGAATCGATTTTGCTACCGTCACTTGCAGTAAGATAAGTTTTCAGCCCAAAATCCAATCCAACAGATGCACCATCATGTGTCTTTCTGTTGGATGAAAAAGGATTATAATCTGCAACTATAATCAAACTGAAACGTGAGCAGGTCTCTCTTACTATCCTTATTTGTTTAATGTTGCCTTTGTACGCCCTACTGTATGAGAATCTAAATCGTTTCTTTCCTTTGTTGATTGTTAGACAATTACCATTCAAAGTAAAGCCGCCTTGTTTGAATACAAAAGAATTGAATTTCTCTGGTGATTTAAACTTAGATGGTCGTTTGGCTAATTTCTTAAAGAAACGATTATAAGATTCGTCAAGACGTTCAAGTATCTCTTGTGTTGTTTGGGAATGAAGAAGATTTCTTTTAATTCTTTTGGTAAAATGTTTCTTCATCTTACCAACCGGTATGTATTTCCCAAACATCCCATAATACCTTCTCTGTAAAGCTAACGCATGATTCCATACAAAACAACACTCACGAAGCATCTTATCGAGATATTTCGTTTTCTTTGAATGGTATATGTTGTATTTGTATGAAATCATTTTTATCTGTAATTTTGATTCAAAATTAATCAAACCAATTCATCCACCTTCTAAAGTATGGTGGTTTTATTGGTTAAATAATCATAAATTACAGTTTTTACGCCGGAGAAGATGAGCATGCCGCCTATCTGATGGGATGGTTAGTTGATAGGGTCTGTGATGCTTACCATAAGTTTAAGAAGGAGGAAGAAAAATGAAAGAAAAAGAATTTGATTTTGTGATATATCCACTAAAGTTGATTATCACCATAGGGTTAGATTACAAAACATTGTGTGATCGTTTTGAGAATGCAGAATTGGATCATGAAGGAGAATGGGGAGATGAAGGCGATTTAGATTCAGAAGTCTCTTTTATGAATCTTGTTCGTGATAAGGGAGATGATAGAGCTTTTAAGTTATTATGGAATTTTCAAAGTGAGAATGATATGACTATACAAAACATATGTCATGAATCATTTCATGCAGCTATGTCGGTATGCCAACATTGTAATATGTCTCTTGGTTTTAAGGTGGGAGAAGATGAACACGCAGCTTACATAGCTGGATTTGTTGGTAACTGCGCAGGTGAAATGTTTGGATTCTTAGAGGAAGAAAAAGATGGCAAAGAAGAATAAATCAGATTGGAAGCCCTCAGAAAATATCCTAAAATATTTGAAATCGTGGGAAAAGTTTAAGCCTGAATTATATGACGATAAGAAGGGAAATATAACAATCGGGTACGGATTTCATCTTCCTCATCTTCTTAAAAAATACAAGAATGGTATAACAGTAGAAGAGGCCGATAAGGAATTTGAAGGTGTAGTTAATACGTTTGTTCCGGAATTTATACGAAGAACTCCTAATTTCAAGAATCTAAACAATAATCAGCGAGATGCTTTGTTTAGTTTGTTTTACAATACAGGAGGACCAGAGTATTCTAAAAGCCCAATGCTTTTCAAATACCTTAAAGAAGGTGATTATGATAAGGCAGTGAAAGAAATAAACCACAATGAAAACGAGAAAGGTATGGGCGGCCAGAAGAAACGCCGTGCCTTCGAGCGCCGGGTGTTCTCTACTCCGACAGACCGGCCCTGGACGGTGGATGATGACAGTAACTATGTCCTGATTGAAGACAAGCCTGTAGAGAACGAATCTATAGAAAAAGATACTAATGATTCAAAGTATGAAGACGCTCGCCATGTGGAAGCTAAATATGGTTATACAGGTTATATAGGTGGAGGATATGACGGAAATAAGGTCAGGGTATCTGATTCGAATATGAAATCAGTTGGTATATCCAATAACGCTGATCCTGATAAGTGGTATGAATCCGTTAATCCGATATTAGACACTGATCCTATTAGTTTAATAGCCGATTTTATTCCTACTATGAAACGAATGTTGGATCCTAATAGGGAGAGATCAGGGGAAGATACAGCCACGGATTTTGAAGAAAAAATGTGGAAAGCTTACACGGATGGAGATATAAGTAGATTGCCGGCAAGCAAGTATCGTTTTGATGACGATGATAATGATGCTCAGTATGTAGGATTGCCTCAAGAACAGGCTATTTTGATACAATCTTTATTAGATAAAGAGTATATGAACAATATGCTTGACGAGGCATATAAGAATGCTGATGAAAAAAGTAAACTAAAAATAAGAGATTATAAGAAGGTCCTTGATAAACTAAATAAAAATATATTTGAAAATCCAGGAAAATGGATTTTAGTAAATGAAGGCGTAAGTCCATTTAGAGAAGAAGTATATGGTGACAATTTTGAAAAAGTGAACGAAGCTTCCGGATTAGGTGCGTTGAAGAATTTCAGTGTAAGATGGGATCCGGATGCTGGTATGTTAGATGTGAAGGATGATTATGATTTTAGCCGAAAGAATATAGCGGAAGACATCATACCTGAAAGGGATGTCCCTCTTAGAATAAGGGAACGTATCAAATACGATCCTAAGAAAGGTAGTGTTCTTCGAAATAATGACAAGGCTTTACCTAAAAGGTTTGTAAGGAAATACGAAGAAGGTGGTGTTGTAAATAAACAACGTGAAGCATACGAATACTTTACTAATAAGAGAGGCATGTCTAAGATACAGGCGCTCGCCATCATAGGTAACCTCATGGCTGAATCCGGTCTTAAAGATGACATATACGGAGACAACAGAACATCATACGGCATACAGCAATGGCATAATGAGCGCATGGATAAATTGTTCAAGCATGCTAAAAAGAAAGGTCATTCTACACCAACATTCAAAGACCAACTTGAGTTCTTGGCTGACGAATACGAAGGGAAAACCGGATATTCTAATTTCTTATACACAAGAAAAGGAAAAGAAGGACCAGGGTATTACAACTACAGCCGGCAGGACTTCATGAACGCCGATAACCTTAAAGATGCTGTAGTAGCTTGGAACCAAGGAGCAGGACGTCCTCATAAGAGTGTTATAAGAAACGATGACCGTTATAATTATGCTATGGAGGTTGCTAAAAATCTTGGTTTGGAAATTGAAGAAAATTCCGTATCTTCGTATGGTCAAATGGGATTCGGAGATGATGCTGAAATAGCAGCATCGGTAACACTTCCAGAGGTAGAAGTGGCAGCCGCCCTTCCTAACCCGGAAGCCCCGTCCCAGGAGGGACAGTCCGAGGAAGAGAGATTCCGTACATGGACTGAAACGTATGGTAAAGACATCATAAATCATTTACTGACGTTAGACGGGAAAAAGGATGGTGATGACATTGATTACAGCATGATGTATAGACAGCATCAAAAAGAAAGCGAAGAGGATAAGAAAATGGCTTTGATTAATGCCGTGCTTCCCAATATACAACTTCGCATTAAAGGCGTCACTGATAATTAGAACAAGATTGTTTTATTTCTCATATTAATAAAGCGAAGCCGGATTTGAGACTCGTTATGCGGATACCGAAGGTTGAAGAACGATATCAAGATAATCCGGCTTTTTTGTGCGATTTCGTGAAGGATGGAACTATCATCGCCTTGGTTTAACAGAACAGACCTACGTACCTCCACTATCCTGACGGGCATGGGAGCCCGTCTCGCCTACTACCTGCCTAATTCTCCACTGGCTACCTAATATAACTATTAATGTCACTCCATCACCTATCTCCCTTCGGTAGATAGGTTCAATCGTTTTTTTAAATGTTATATGTTCTTTCGCATCGTTCCCTTCGGTCACGATACTCAATCTTTTCACACAATTAGGCGAACAATACGATGACGGAAAAAATAATTTGTCAACCCGTTCACTCACTTAACTCCCTTCGGTCGTTAAGTTCATTCACTGTAAACAATTATATGAATAAATGGTAAAGTATATAAAATAATATAAATAATATAATGAGTAAGATCATTGAAAATGGTCTTAATATTAAGGAAAACGAAGACTATTTATAGGCGTAGTTTTAATTCAAGATTTGTTGTCCCGCTCCTGACGGTCAGACGGTTACGTTCAGAGTCGTTTTCCCGTCTCTTATCCAAACCGTCATAAAACAAAAAACCTTGTATCCTATTTCTCTCAAACCGGATACAAGGCCGTGCATTTTCTTCTTTGAGCGTATGATGAAAAACCATATCTTTGCACTAAAACAATAAAATAATCATGGAGACAAAATTAAATGAAATAATAGATCCTCACAAGTTACACGACAAGCTCTTTAAAAAAGAGCAGGTCTCTCCGATAGAAGTTATATACAATAGCTTCAGCAACTTAGGGTATAATGTAGTACGCCGTCCAGCCGGTCAGTGTTTAGGCAATTTGAGATATTTTAATCTATTTTATGACAAACATACTCATCATTTCTATCAGAAAGACAGGAAGTTGAGATATTGTAGCAACTTTCTTATATCTGATTACTGGAAAGATAGAGTGCGATGTTTCATAGTTTGGAACTTTGGTTTTGGAAGATTCTTTCCATATAATGATTTTATAGAGGCTATGGTTTATGACTATCTTCGATATGGGAGAAAGTCAGTTCCTTATCTTAAAAGCGTGCAAGAAGCCGAAGAAAAGTGTGTAAGGTTCTATATCCGGTCTCAGATAGATATGCTCCGTAAGGAAGGATATGCCGCTTATCGGGCTAAGTTTAAAGAAGAACGTCCTCAGTATTTTATTGGAGACGATAGGACGGTGTTTAGGTGCCTTGACAGCTCTTTAAAAAGAGAAGAGAAGATTGCTGCATGTGTAGCCCACAAAAGGACTTTGAAAGAAGGGATAATGACTTCCTTCATCAATCATCTCAAGAAACATCCTACCACCTTGTATTCGTGGTTCTCGTCAGAGGTGGACAGTCAAGGAAAGAACAGGCTTTGTCTATCTGAAAAAGCCATTAATTATCTTAATAAGAGACTGGCTCGCAATGGGTTAAAGTCTCTTTCTGCATCATATCTTTTTAGAACGTTTAGAAAAATGGTGAAGACCTTGTTCGGTTCTAATGTCAGGTCGTTCTTGAATAGCTGTCTGATGTCTGTTTCAACAGAAGAGGTTTTAACCAAATCTATGAAGAAAATAGTTTCCAAGACGGTGCTGTTTTTGTACAAGAGAGCGCTTAAGAACTATCGCCGGGCATGCGGTTTTAAGTACGACCCTGATTCGGGCGGTTTGTCTGTCATACGTCCCTGATTTTTAAACGTATCCCATAACGTTGGATTTTCTCGTTCGTTTCTCTTATCTTTGTGAAAAAAGATAGTATGAAATTACGAATCATAAAAAATCGTCCGATATTCGCTCCTGGCGGTAGTGTTCAGGATAAGAAACAGGATATTAATGTATCCTCTACTCAGCCTATTCTTGATTATGGAACGCCTGTTAATAAATGGGGTGAATCTGATATTCAGAATATATATATGCCTTCTGATGTGACTTTAGAAACAGAGGAGGGTGAGATAAATCCATTTAGCAGTATGCCTACATCCGATCCGTTTTTTGAAAATAATGATGCAGGATATGCAGGATATCTCGCTGATAATAGGAGCATGGCTAAAAACGTAGAGAAATCAGTCGTTAATAATGCAATGAATGTAGGTGATGCGGATGCTGATTCCTCTAAAGAAAAACGTTCCCAAGATGGTAATCCTCTGGATCCTATGACTACCCCATATTATTCACCCGATCTAACCGGCAGAGCTCAAATGTTTGGTACGAGTCTTGGTCGGATAAGAGCCGGTAATAAGGTAGGTGCTAACGTGGCTCAAGCCGCCTTGTCTGGTGTTAGTTTAGGATTAGGTCTTACCCGTAATATCATGGGGGCTTCATCTGCTGCGTATGCAGCCAGCAGGGACGAGCAGGCTGCAAGGGAAAAACTTGCCAAGGAGCGTCGTCAGCAATTCATCAAGTGGGAACGTGAAGGTGGTGGCGTGAATTTAGGTAACGGTCAGAAGATGGATACGTCTGATATGACCGGCGAATATATTTATCCTCTTCCTAAATCTATGGAGGATAATGCTAACGTAGAGATAGAGAAAGGCGAGTATGTGCTGACGCCTGATTCAGTGGGGCCTATGGAAGCTAAAGGAAGCAGGCATGAGAATGGAGGCACGCCAGTTGATTTACCGGAAGCTTATATTGTTTCCGATTATCGTAAGATAGATGATGAGTTCGCCTCTTACGTTAGAGAAAACTACGGTATTAAGGCAACGTCTAAAGATACGTATGCTACACTCCTTGATCGATATAAGAAGAAGATCGGTTTGTCTGATAAGTACGAAGATCAGGAGCGTGTATATAAGAGATTAGAGAAAAATGAAGATGTAAAAGATAAAAATACATCTAATCTTAATGCTTCTATTCTTTCCAAGTACGTCAATGAAAACCAGAAAGAGATAGACGGGCTTGAAGCACAATTTCGTTCTTTCGCTGAAATCGTTTATGGCAAACAAGAAGAATCTAAGCGTAACGAGAAGATGGATGCTTTCTTCAGGGATGGCGGGGTTGTTGATCTGAATCAGGTAAAGAAACAAGCCAAGGCTTTTAATATTGCAGAATCAGATGCCAAGAACTGGATATATGACGAGTATGTTAAGCAAACCAGAAAAATGGCTGAAGGTGGACCTACTCAGAAGGAGCTGGAGGAACTTAGAAAGAATGCTATCGGCTACAATAAGCTTATCAATCAGTTATTTGGACGAACTCTTAATATGACTGTATCTGATGTTAGCGGTCGTGAGCAGATTCTTAATCCTGATTCCAGTGTAAATGCCAATCAGAATCTACAACATAGAAGTAATTTAGGATACGGCAGGGTAAATAATAAGGCGGTATCTAATTTGCTCGACGTAAACCGATGGGCTAACAAGTACAATACGGATGGTGATTTTGATACAGAAGGTTTCCAGAAAGGATACAACAGGCAATTAAATGCATTGTGGGTGTTAGCTGATGTAGGCGCTATTACGAATGCTGATGCAGCCAAGAAATTCAGAGATGAATACGGATTCTGGGGCCAGGACGCCGGAAGCTACGGAGGGAATCAGGCTTATAATTCATTTGCCGTAGATGATAAGTTTGGTCAGACAACAGCTACTCGTTCTTATTATGGGTTGGACGTTGTTTCGGCAGAGCAAAAAAGATTGTTAAACGAAAAAGGGATAAAGAATTATGTTGACTTATTTGGTGATAAATCTGATGCCGCTAAGAAGATTCTGGGCTCCGATTATAATAAGTTTGTTGCTTTAAGAGATAGTGGGTTAATGCCGGAAATAGACTTCGTTCTTGAGTCTGTTAAACCAGAAATGAAGCCTATTGAGGCCGGTCCCATAGCACCAGGCCTTACACCGCCTAAGATTGGATCTCCTGGAGGGATAGAGGTAAAACCGAAAGCAAGTACGCCTACGACTGCAACCGACACCGATACAGAGGAGGTGGTTGAAGACAACGGACCTAAAGGACAGGACAGACCGGCGGCGTTCGGTCCTATCTTCCCGGAGATGCTGAGAACGCTCGATACAGGCTTGGAGATAGAGGGATTGGAAAGGCATCAGGCTCCGAGAATAGATCCGGTTCTGCAATCTGCTGATCAGTATATCAACGAGCTCAACCGCGCGACATCGGCTCAGTTGGACGCAGTAGGTGACGTGCCCGACTCCCAGCGCTCTGCTATTCTGGCTAATATGAACGCCATAGCCGGAAGCAATATAGCCAAGTACATTAACGAAGTAAATTTCAATAACGCAAGGCAAATAAACGAAGCTGATAGATTCAATGAAATGGCTTATGTTCAGACAGACGATAAGAACATAGTGGAAAGGCAACGTTATGAATCTGGGTTATTGAAGGCTATGGCTATAAGGGATGAAAATCTTGCTCGTTATTATGACAGCATAAACAGTGAGATACAGAATAAGTTCAATGTTCGTACATCGTTGAATACCATAGCTTCCATAGCTCCAGATATGAGAATGCTTCCAAGTGGTCAAATTATTTACGTTCAAGGTAATCAGGATGTGATGAATATGGGTGATTATTCCACACCTTACTTGAGAAGTTTAAATGAAGAAGATGACGAAAATAAAAGAAGAAGGAGGACCAAATAGTGGCTTCACAGTATAGTATTTTAAGGCAATATGCCCCGTATGTTAGTCCTTACAACATAGATCTTGTTAAGGACGTCATGATGCACAAACAGCAGAAGGTTGATGCTGCTCGTAAAAAGATCTATACCCAGGTAGATTATCTTATGGGTCAAGAGATAGATAAGCCTGAAGCCCGCGCTTATATGGAAGATAAGATGTCAGGTGTGATTGCTAACATCAATCAAAAATTCAAAGGCGTGGATCTTTCTTCTGATGGTGTTACGAGAGCCATACAAAGAGAGATCAGTTCGGTGTTGGATGATACGGTCATTAACGCTATTGCCGGCACAAAAGAAGGCAGGAGGGTTATGAAGGAAATAGAATCTATAAAACAGAATCATCCTGAACTTTATTCTCCTATTAATGAATGGCATGCTTTGGACCCTTATTACAAATGGAGGTCAGATGGTAAAGCAGGATCAAGGTTGGGAGGTCTTCATTATTCTCCTTATGTTGATTATACTAAGGAGATAAATAAGCTGGTTAGTGACTTTAGGAAAAACAACGAAGGCAAGAAGATTCAGACAACAGAATATGATGTTAAAGGTAATCCTACTGGTGGAATCATAGAAGTCAACGTAGATGAGCTTACTGATTCCCAGATAAGGAATTTTGTGTCTGCTAACTTATCTGAAAACATGAGGAATCAGATGAGAATAGAAGCATCATACATGGCAGCTACCAATCCGGTGTTCAGTAATCCGGATTTGGTTAGTCAATACATTGGGTCTTATGTCGAAAGATACGATAGGCATATAGGAGCATTGGAAGCAAAAAAGAAATCAGTAGGGGATAATAAGGATATTATTGATCGTATTGACAGTCAGATACAGGAAGCTAAAAATCAGAAAGCAGAAGCCAAGAGGGAGGCAGATATGATAATAGCTTCATCAGATCCGGTAGCGGCTGCTAATTTTGTTGTTACCAATAATCTTTTCGATAAGATGACTGATGCATGGAGATACGACAATACAAGTTTTGAAAGGAAGAAAGATGATCTTTATTTTGCAAGGTTGGCAGAGGATAGGGCTCAGCAAAAGTTTTTGACTGATAATGCTAAGTCTATGGTTGAAATATCGTTGGCAAAAGAGCAACTTGCACAGGCTAAGATTGAAACCGAATACATGCGTACTTACGGTTCCAAGATGGGCACTGAAAGCTCATCCGGAGGCACAAGAGGAGCAGGCGGTGTAGGGGTGCCGATGGCTCCTATGGACGGGCCTACGGCTATCAATTCTGGAACGGGTAAGATAGGATCTGTTAATTTGGCTAATATCCCTTATGAACAACTCACATCTTCTTCCACAGAGCGTAGAGCAAATTTATTGAAATTATATAATTCATTATCTCCTACAGACAGAAGTAATATCGTTGCAGCATCATACGAAGAAGAAAAAACTGACCCAGGATTGTATGCTAATATGACTCCTGAAGAACGGATATATTCTTATTTAAAAAATAATGGAGGTCAGAAAAACGGATATTTTGGACAAGGAAACAACAGATTGTCTGAAGCTTATGATGCTTTACTTCTTTCTGATTCTAAGGCAAATGGAGCTACAAAGGCTATAAATAACATAACTGATTATCAAATAGATAATATAGTTACTAAAAAAAATAAGGATATTATCAGTAAAGTTCGTAATGCTAAGTTTATGAAAGGAAATTCTTTTATAAATCTTACCGATACAGATGATAAGGCTGGAGCCTTCCTGCTCGCCACAGCCATAACAACTGGTGTATCTGATGCCGTAGGGTTCAGAGAATACATGATGGACCCTTCAAGAGGAATAGATATTCTTAGTGCTACATTTCCGTCATTAGGAGCTACGGCGAGTGCCGGCAAGTCGTGGAAAAACATATCTGATGCTATTACAAGCGAGAATAATGGTTCTTCTACTGGTACATTGGCTCTTATTAATGGAATGAAGAAACTCAACGGCGATCCTGATTTTAATATATCAGATTATATGACCATAGATAAGGATGGTGATATAGATTTAAAAGATTATCAGGAAGGTGAACCATTAACTATTACCCAGCTAAGATATGCTGAGAAAAACAGTAGAGTGTCTGATATGATAGCAGGTCAGATGCAGGATGAGATAAAAATGTCTGTATCTCCTGATCAGATTTCTGATAAGTTATCTCAGTATCATTACCTTGATTCTTACAAAAGATACAATTGGAATGCCGATTCACCGGAAAAGTCTTTGCAGAAGGCTCAGTTTAGAAGATTGTCTGGTTACATGGCAGGAAAGGTAAATAATCTGGATCCTACTGCTATTAATGCCATTAATATGGATGCCGAGATAGATAATGGCACTGTTAGAAGATTCTTGACTGCTCAAGTAGGTTCCGGTAAAAATTCTTATGTTACAGAAAGGGTTGAGATTACGAATGACGAGCTTCTTAAGGCGGGTATAGATCCTTCGGTCGAGGAGCGTAATTATCCGGTGGATGGTTACAAATCAAGTTTTGGAACCTGTGATTTTGTAGATACCGGAAAGAAGGAAGGTTATTCTTATGATAAGTATCTTATACGTAATGGTCTTCCCCGTTTGGCTTCTAAGGCTGATGTTAAGAATGATCTTTATGATATAGTAAAGGTTCATGGTTCTTACCTTAAGCCAGAAGAAATGAATGTTGTTAAAACCCTTGTTGATAATTTTATTGACATGTCTGATAACATATCAGTTCAGTTGGAGGGAATGGATGACAGGGGTTCAAGAGAGGTAGCGGTCAATTTCTATGACAAAAGGACTAAAAATTCTAAAAATCCTGCATTGTTGTTCTCGGATTTTGTTCCTTTGGATCCAGGTAATGATGAGTATGCGGATTACTGGAATAGCATTCACCAGAAGTGTCCTCAGTACTTCTTTGTAAAATACGTGAAGGAGGCTGTTCAAGAACGTCTTGATCAGATGAGGGATCCGTATATGAGAGGAATAAATATCACGCCCAATATGAATGACAAGTTTAGTAAGTTGAACGATTTTTTGCAGAAAATTTATGGCTGACAATAATATAGATAGATATAATCCTGCTGCTAAAACCACTTACGAAGATGTGGCAAGGCAAAGGAAATTAGCCGAAGAAGAGAATTACACTCCGGCTACATTACCAGAGACGACAACGCCTCTGGTTCCTAATTATATGCCTGGTGAAGGTGTGTATGCCCAACCTAAATTTCCGGATTACGCATCAAGGATAGCTGCTGCCGAATACGAAGAACCGTATATAGCCAAGGAGATAAGCAACAGCTACTCAGAGGCACTGGCTCGTAACAGCTACAGGGGGGCTACACCTGCCCCGCCGCCCCTTAATCCCTATGGACCGAAGGTAAGTATCCGTGAAAGTCATCAGATGGGTAATGATGGGGTATGGCGTACAAAATATCCCAACTATATTCCGGGTATAAATAATGAGGATTATTATGCCAGGAGACAGAGCGGATGGAGTAAGTTTTGGAATGGTGTAGGCAAATTCGCTTTAAAGTCTGCATTGTACGGCGCACAAGGAGTTGTGTCATTGCCTGACAAGCTTATCAATATGGCATCTGAGGGAAGTTACAAAGCTGCGTTAAATACTAACATGGATAAGTTTGTAGGTGATCTTGACCAGCAAATAGACATGCTTCTTCCTCATTATTACAAGAAAGAGGTAGAAGATTATAATTTCGGCCAGAAGCTTTTTAATGATACCGGTAATTTCTTATGGAATGATGTCCTTGGTAATGGTATGTCTTTTACCGTAGGAGCTATGATATCAATGTACATGACCGGAGGACTTGGAGTTGGATCATTGGGCAATATAGGTGCTAAATTAGGAGGAAGAATCGGAGCTAAGTTGGCAGCAAGGCAAGCTGCCAATAGGGGCATAGGAAGCCTTAAAAGCGTGTTTAACGACTATGTAAGAAAAGGAGTTGCCATCGGAAGAAATATAGGGGAGGCGGCTAAGACCATGACGTTGCTGGCTACCAGTGCCGGATTCGAGTCATCGGTTGAAGCAAATTCTTTTATGAAGCAATCCGAGTCTGATTTCAAGGATTATTATCGTAAGATTTATGGTCGTGATCCCAATGCAGAGGAAATGGCTGTTTTTCGTAATTCTAATGCTGATGTAGGTAGTGCTATATTTGCCGCCAATATGGGTATACTAGGATTATCCAACTGGCTTCTTTTTGGTAAGTATATAGGGTCAGGAGGCAAGGCTATACCTGGTTTGGAAAAGAAGCTCAACAAGTATTTATTTGGATTAAGGACGGAAGTTGCGAAGCCGGGAGAGATGGCTATTAAAATAACCAATCCCAATATAGGACAGAAGATAGCAGGCAATGTTTTCAATATCATGAAAAGACCGGTATCTGAAGGCTTATGGGAAGAAGGATCTCAAGGTGCTGTCCAGAATGCGGCTGAGGAATATGTTAAGTCAAGATATGATAATGTCGCCATGAACGGAGCCGTTGATGTTCTTGATGCTATTTCTGAAGGGTTTAAAAAACAATATACGTCTAAAGAAGGATGGACTGAAATAGGAATCGGTGCTATTATCGGTTTTTTGTTCGGTATGAGGGGAGGTTTCTTTGGGGTGAAAGAGTATAGCAATAGTCAGATCTTGCTGAAAAGACAAGTAGATGAATATAACAAAGCATCTTCTAATCTTAATACGGCGGCTTTGAATACGTTGAAAAAGTCAATGAGTTTAGGGCCTCAAGTTCGTTCCGATGCTCAGTCTATGACCGGCAAGGAGCTTGATGATGCAATGTTTGAAAAGATGTCGATTGACAACCAAATGGGAACCTTAGAGGATTCGGCTGAAAATTTCAGGCAGATGGTTGATATGATGCCTATTTCGGAAATAGCCGAAGCTAATGGAATGTCTTTGGAAGAGGCAAAGAAATACAAGGATTCTATTATTGATAATTATAATAATCGTCTTTCTGATTTCAGATCTGCTCAAGGTTTTGCCGAAGATCTTATAGGTGATGACTCTAAGATCGAATTTAGAAAATACGTGGCTCGTAATGCTTTTCTTGGTCTTCAATCGGAATCAAGAATGAAAGACATAGCTTCTGTCATAGAAACGCTTTCGGGGCAGCCTCGCGTGGCGGATGCGCTAAGTACGTTTTCCCGGCTGTCGGGCAGGGCGAGGGAGCGGGCTATGGCTATTCGTGGCATACGGTCAAGGATAGAAGAGCTTGAATCCGAAATAGAAGATCTTGCTACTCGTCCTCGTAACGTAGATGGAAAAGACCCACAAGCTGAATCCATACAACGAAAAACCAAAGAATTGGAAGATCTTAGAACCAATTACAATAATTCGTTATCTGAGTTATCAACGTTAATAGGAAAAGAGTTTTCGATAGAAGAGTTGGTAAGTAAAACCGAATCTGTTTTATCATCTCCTCTTTCTCCCATAAGTTCACAAGATGTAATAGAGGCCTATGATACGCTTGTAGCTTTTGATGATTATTTCAATGTGAAATCAAGACGGGAAAAGAAGTTTACAGCCAAAGACAAAGCCATGAGATCCTTGGTAAATGAATACCGCAGGAGTTTGATGGACTATAGAAATATGAATAACTTCTTATCTAAGATGCTTGATAAAAGATTCTTAGCTGAGGAAAACAGGGGATTTTCAAAAGCGCTGTCTTCTCTATGGTCTACTCCTTATAAGGGGGATGACAAGGTTCCTGATTTTGCAGAGCCTAATAAAGTTGGTGAATATGACACTGATGAGGTAGTAGATCAAGCTGTGTCAGAAGGTAAGATTTCGGAAGACGAAGCTTGGACTATCAAGGCTTTTATGCATGCTCTTGATAGAGTAAGAGAAGATAGGATGAAGGAAGCGGAAGATAATATAAAAGAGTCTCCACTTACGGAATCTGTATCGGATGAAGATTATGAAGCTGCTATGGATAATCCTATTACGGTCCCGGTCGTAAGGCAGTCTATAATTGATAAATTATATACAGGAAATACCGATCTTCTTACTGCAAGGGAAAAAGATGTGTATGATAAATACAAACAAGATTTTGATGATTATGTATCGTCTTTAGGTGATAGTCCTGTTAATCTTATAAAATCATTATCTGAAAAGGCTGACAGGCTTACAAGTCCGAGATCAGTATATGAGGAAAATAAAGCTATTATTGATATGGCTAAGTCTAATTTGGAGCCAGATCAAAGAAAGGAGCTTGATGATGCTATTTCTTCGTATGTTGATATAATGAACAGGCGGGACAAAGGAGAGAAAGTTGACGAAGATAAACTTGCAGATTCGGTATTTACCATAGAAGATCTTGGCCAGGTTGGAAATATCGCAGATCTCCTTCCTTATATTGAACAGAACAGGATTATTGATAAAGGTCGTATTTCTGAATCTACGTTAAGTAATTTCGGGGAGGATGATGCTAATATAGATTCTCTTGTAAATGAATTAGACGAATCTGATAATACGCCTGGAGCCAATATAGATAGCGCCCAGAATCCAGAGACGTTGATGGTAAGAAGAATCTCTAATGATGGCAATGAAAGGTATGAAATTGCGGGTCTTAGAGCCGATAAATTTATATCTTCTATAAAATCATTGGTTCCTATTCAAATAAGCTCTGAAACGAACGCTAATGGCACTAAAAGGTATTCTCTTAACATAGGTGGGGAAACGGCTACTATAATTGAACTGCCTTATCATGCGAGATGGTCTATAGACAAAGAATCGGCTCGTGTTCTTAATCGCTACACAGACGTGTCTATTCAGGACGTGGGTAATTCATATTCTTTGGTTTATAAGCGTCTTGATTCAGATGAGTTGGTTCCGTACAGAACGGGTGTCGGATTCGGAGAGAATGAAGTAGATAAAATAGATCAGGAAGCATTATCTTCTTTGAAAAAAGGAGATAAGGTTAATCTCGAAATAGATGTAAATGATACCTATAATCAGTCTCTTTTTGCCGAATACAATGACGCTGTTCAGTCTGGCGATAAAAAAAGAATAGAATCTGCTGAGAATAAACTGGTGTCCAATATGGTTATCAAGGTCATGAGTGGGAACCGATTCGTTTCTGTCGTAAAAGCTGATACAGGAGGCATAGATGGTATAAGTAAAATAAGAAGAACGGCTTTTAACAAGTGGAAGAAGGACGCCGGCCGGTCGGCTACCATCGGCGTCGGCACGCATGTTGTTGCCCAGACCCTTCCCGGAAGACCGGTGTTTAACATGAAGGTGAACGGTCAAGGATATGGCCAGGTAGAAAATCTCCCCATTACCGAAAAAGGTGCTGAAAAAATATCTGATGTAGGATATGTATTAAATGGCAAAGTCGTGCTTAAGAACGGATCTAAATACACAGGCTTCCCATTTGCTTATTCTATATTAAATGACAAGGGGAATAATTACAAAAATGTAAGAGTTCCGGTAGTTGTCATCAAAGGTAAAAACGGTCTTAATTATCTTTTCCCAGTTAGCCTACGTTCTGTAGAATCAGAGGAAGGGCAGAAATGGATGTCTTTTATAGATATGCTGCTTGAATCTGGTGATTCTGAATTGCTACAGATGGGTCAAGATGATATACAAGATCTTAATGCGTATCTAACCAAGTTAGGCCTTGATCCGGCTTCGTATCAAGTATCGTATTTGAATCCTATTTCAGGGCTTAGAAAAGCTCGTGAGGCTATAGAGAAATTATCTACGGTTCCTGATGTTGTTAAGTGGGTAGAAGATGGAAGTAGGAGCGTGAAAGACATTGTGACGTCTGAAGTAGAATCTGGAATAGATTTCGAAGGTGAGATGTTTGTTGCTCCTAAGATCAGGATCCAGTTTGGTAAATCATCTTCCAGACCTAAGTCGCTTATAGAGGATGATCTTCCTTTCTCTGATGAGGGTAAGACCGTTACTTCTAAAGAATACGTGGAAGTTTACGAAGAGGAAATGCCAGAGGAAGGGGCTGTCCGGGAGACTCAGCCGGCGCCATTAGCTCAGCCGGCTCCTGCGGCACAAGCTGCGCAGTCTTTACCTGGCAAGAAGCGTACCTCCAGGAAAAACTTCTCTCTTATGTTAAACGAAATAGAATCTCATATAGAAAAAGAGGGATTGCCGCCTTATGCTAATATTTTTGATTTTATAGCAAGGAAGATTGTAGGAGGTGACTTGAGGTTTCTTCGTGAGAGAGGTAATCCTAAAAGTCTTAAGGAGGAAATGGGATTAGAACCTAAAGGAACAGTAGGTGATAAAATATCCACTCCTTCCGGTAAAGGTGGTAAGACTTTAGATGAATACGTTTCTTGGCTTCGTTCTCAAACGGATCAGGTGGTGGTTGATTATGTTGGGCCAAGATCTGACGAACAAATTATATCAGAGTTGAAAAACTTTTTGAAATATATTAATTTTGTTCCGAGTAAGGCTTTGAATTATTCTCTTAGAGTCAATGGCATGGACACCCTAAAAGAATATGGCACAAAAGAGGAAGTAGAAAAAATGGAATCTGATATCAATAGTTTGGTTTCTAAAGTTTTTCCTACGGTGGATAACCAAACTATAGAAGATGTTTCTACTGCAATAGAATCAAACAACTTGCCTGCCATATGGGAGCCCGTGGAAAGCCTTGATATGACAAACGAGGAAAAAATAGAGTTTTTGAATAACGTAGCAGATTTCCTTAGCGGCATACCAGAGTATGATGCTGTTGTGGAGTCTATAGAGTCGGAATCAGATAATATTTTAAATGATGGAAAAGAAGGAAGTACAGGAGGCGGTGCAGTACGCACTAAGGAAGATGGCGATAAAGAGAGTGATGGAGAAAGAGAAGGACAACCCGGAACAAATGTCGAAGTTAAAGGAAATGTCGAATTACCTGGATCTCAAGAAGGAAGAGTAGATAACTATAGGAAGAACGGAGATAAGTTCTCTGACATTGCTGAAGTTACTTTATGGCTACTTAGAAGGGCTGCCGGCATAACCTCTATCCCGGAAGGAGAAGAGGTTTATGTAGAGGGAGATGAGGTTAATAGTATTATGACCGATATGGAATCAAGGTATGGTATAGACACCATCAATCACTCGCATACGACTAAGGCTATAAGGGATCTTAACGGCGTGTCAGGTTATAAAGTAGAATACGGCTTAACTTTTTTGACATACGATCCTTTTATTAGGATATCCAATCCAAGGAAAGAATCTAAGGCTGCGAAAGACGAGCCTCGTATATCCGAAGAACCGCTTACTCACATATCAAGGGTGACAACCCCTTATTTCCTGTACGGCGGTGATGAAGCATATACATCTGTTCCGGCTAAGGTAGAACCTATACCAGAGAAGATAATGGCTCGTAATGGCATTAAATTTGGTATGAGTGTAACTGAGCTAACCAAATTAGGATACAAAAAAGCTGGTGGAAACTGGATATACAAATTCTACATGAACTCAGGTGTGTATGATTTATATAATATCAGTACCGGAGAAGCATTTAGGGCAAAACCGGATCTTGGAGTTAAGATAAGTTCCAGCGCATTCATCCGTTCTTTATCTCAATCTGGTAGGAAAATACAAAATATGATGAGTAATATGAGCCAGGAAGAGATAGATAGGAATAAGAATCTTGTAGAAGGTTCTGATAATTCGGATTCGATAAATGAGTTAAATAAGGAGTGTTGAGTATAAGAAGGAGATTTTTTAATGCTGCGGATAATTTTGTGGGAGGATGTTATAATAAGTTATCTAATGAAGATATAAAAAGGCTTGGAGGAAAAAGACCTTATGTATGTCAGTTTAATAAAATTCATATACATATAAGACCTGTATTAAAAGATCATGATTCCGATGTTAGTTACATAATGTTTAATAGTGATTGGAATCATGGTGGTTATGAATCTATGGTTTATCATCATAGCAATAGTGGTATTTTTATATTAGGTGAAAATAAAATTGGTAATATAGAAGACCATATACAAGATCTAACATATTGGTACGAATATGATCCGAGTCTTAATGAAAATTATTGTTATTTTTATTATGAGGCTAATAACAGCGGAAATGCTATCAAGTTGAATGGTGAGTTTGGTAGTGCCAGTACTGTTTTCAACATTCCCAGCTTGGAAGTCACCACTCTTCGTGATGGCAGTTTGAGTTTTCCGGAGATTTATATAGAGGGAGTTTGGGATCCGTCATTGTATAAGTCAGTTTTATAATTAACTTTGCAAAAAAGTTAATCACTATGGGTGTCAAATGTCAGGTAGAAAAGAAGGAAAATAAAATAGAACGGGTTGAGGCTCCTAACGGTGAGCCTTCCGTTCTTTACGAAAGTGCCTTAAAATTATTAGGAAATAGCGAACGAGCTCTTCAGGTATGGGCTAAGGCTTACACCTCTGATTTTTTGTCGTATTATGGTCATTGGAATAACCCGGCTCCAGGGGAGATGTTTAATACCGATCCTAATGGCGAACCTCTTTTAGAAGATGTGCTGTCGTATATGAAGCGTCAGGCTTATTTTTCCGATCCCTTAACGGCTCAGGATGTTAAGGATGTAAGAGATGTTATGATATCCAATTCCATATATAGCATACGATCTCTTATTAATAGAGTTAGAAGCTCTTTTTATGTGGATGGTAATCTTATCCTAAATGAAGAAAATCTAAGGAGATCCGGCTTGTACAATGAGACAGAGATAAGTAGGATATTAGATAATCCTTCTGTACTTAATGAGGTCAGCTCTTTTATGAGGCTATTATTAGACTATTCCAATAACGAACACGATCTTGGGAAAGAGTCTTACTTCACAACCGTAGAAAAACCATACGGTCCTGTTGTGTATAAAAATGGCGTCTTCAATAAATTAGGAAAGAGAGCATCATATAATCCGGCTGAAGTTTATGAGGCTATAAAAAACACAGTAGGAGGTATTAGTGTTGCTTCAGAGTTTGATGCCGCTTTCGAGTCTTTATCTGATTCATATCCGGAGTTAGTTGAAAGATATCAGTCGGATAAGAGTTTTGCCTTGTCGCTGTTCAACGAATTTTGGAATATGAACATCGTTCCGGTTGTAACTTTAGAAGACAATAATATCGTAGAAAGGAAGAGACGGTCATTATCAAAGTTGCAAGATTATGCTTATTACAGCCCTATTGGATCTGAGTCATTACGAGCTCGTATATCAGCCTTTCTAAACAGGGTTAATGCTGATACAGAAGAAGACCTTAGAAGTATGATATGGGACGTAGAAGAGGCTTGTGTAGGTCTTGGTATAGATATCGTAGGGGCGTCTAAAGCATACGACGGAACAGAAGAATCGCTGAATAAAATTGATAGCTTGATGTTGGATCTCGATATTTATGTAGCAAGGCACAACGATGACACTTATGCTCCTACCTTAGCTTCTGCTATTGATGACGTTCTTGGAGATAGCCAGGATCGCCGTGTCATGTTTCTTCCAGAGTATATGGATAATATGAATATCGTTTATATGGAATCTGACATAGATCCGGTATCGGCATTTGAAAATCATTCCCTGCTTTATCTTGGTGGAAACCTATATCATAAGGTAGAAAGAGATAATTTAGGTGATTTGTACGATATGGCTGCCGAGCTTGCCAAGCAGAGCCTAACTTATTTCCCGCCTGGTATCTATCCTGAATATTGTTTTAAAGATGGTGTTTTAGATAAGCTCCGCGTGAAAAACGTAGATAGTAAGGCCCTTGCTGATTCTATTAAAAAATACGTCCTGTCTTATACCGATTCTCAGAATACGGAAGAGATGAATGCTACCAGATTGGCGTTCGGTCATCTTGTTATTCCTGGAAGCCCGTATGTTAATGAAGAACGGGAGTTTAGCCGATACATAAACAGAAAGCAGGACAAAGAGAATCCTTTACTCTTATTCGATTTATACCAATCTTATCTTGAAAATAAGCTTCATAATACAGAAGTGTACGAAGGAGCATACAAGTATCTTGACTTTAAACCAGATCATTTACTGGGTCTTACCATTTCAGATCCGGATACGTTAAAACAAATTGAACTATCTTTGGCAGGTAATGATCGTGAGCAGTTATTTGAGTATAGCATGAGCAGTACCAATCCTTCTTTTACAGATCTGTTCTATTTGGATTATTATGATATGTTATATGTCGGTTCTGATTTCTATCACGATCTTTTTACAAAACATCCTAATCTCTTAAATGAGGTTCGGGATCATAACATAACTAAGCAGGATGGTAATGTTATCGTAGAAGGGTTGTATAATAATTTTATCAGAATAGGGAACACGGTGTTCACTAAAGTTGGCGAGAGCAGTTCCGGCTCTATCTACCAAAATCTGACAGGAACCGAATCAGAGGTGAAATACGATTCTACTCAGAAGGCTAAGGCAGTAGAAACCGATTACGCTCCATACCAAAACAGATCTGGCTTGACGCAAGATATGACCATAAGCAAGTCTGAATTGGATGATCTTAACAAATTAGAATGCAAATAATTTTTGTATATATATAATATAGTTTTTTCATAGTTATAATTTGGGAAGTGAGGCTTGTGAAAGTCTCACTTTTCTTATATATGTACGTATATCAATAACATACAAGAAAAGTTAGATTTTCATTGTTTATGAATTATTTTTATTAAGTTTGCAATATTAGTTTCAGGAAGGGATTATAGAAATAAGGAAAAAGTAAGAACCGAACGTAACTAATAACAGTAGGAAATGAGAATCAGTACCATCAAACGTAACAACAGCATTCATCTTATGTATAAAAACATTATGAATGATTTAGGTCAATTAAGAACTGTAGTTTCAAAATCCTATATTTATAATCTGATACGAAATCAAACCGGATTAAGTATCAGAACTATATCCCATGTCTTGAATCACACAAAAGAACAGGATACAGATTCTTTGTGAAAAGCGTACATTTTCATACATTTGTGTATTCTTTAGTTTTTAGATTTAAGTTTTTTCATGGTATTAGTTTAGAGATCAGGGCTCGCAGTGATGCGGGCCCTGGTTTGATTTACAGCGCTTTACCCAAAATGGGAAAAGCGTAAGTTTCTGATTATCAGTTTTTCACCTTAAATGGGGAAAATTAATTATTGTGTATTATACTTCCGTTTTTGCTGAAAATACTTCTCTTCTATAGGAAATAAACACACCTGTATTCCACCCTGCAATCATGATCTTTGTTACGTGCTTCATGCACGTATGTTTAACAATTAAATACTATAAAATTATGGGTGGTGATAAAATCGTCCTTTTAGATGGAGCCGGGGCTAACGGTGGTGGTGCAGCCACTAACGGTCTTCTTTCAATGATTCCCGGCATGTTTGCTAATTTGATAGGTGGTAATAAAATGGATCCGAATCTGGTAGCGGCTTTGATGAACGGTCGTAACAACCAGGACGGTTTCGGTGGGGCTAACGGTTGGTGGCTCTGGATAATTGTTTTGTTCTGGCTGTGGGGTGGACGCGGCTTCGGTAACGGTTTTGGAAATGGTGGTGATTGTTGCGCCAATGGTTTGCCGGCTCAGTTGAATAACGATTACGGTCGTGAACTTTTGATGCAGGCAATTCAAGGTAATCGTAGTGCCATAGATCAGATCGCTTCTGCTTTGAACTGTTCTACTACTCAACTTCAGAACGCTATCTGCAACGTACAGGGTGCTATTGATAAAGTAGCTGGTCAGGTAGGTATGACTTCTCAGGCTGTTATCAACGCAGTTCAACAACAAGGTTGTGAAATAGGAAATCAAATCAGCTCTTGCTGCTGCAATCTGAGTTCGTTGATCAATCAAAGCACTTGCCAGACTCAGGGAATGATTACTCAGCAAGGTTTTGATAACCAGCTTCGCACGTTGGAACAAACCAATGTCTTGCAGAACGGTCTCAACCAAGGTCTGAATAACAATCGTGAGCAAGCTACAAGCCAATTCAATATCTTGTCTGCTAAACTTGATGCTCAAAACGTCATGATCAACGACAAATTCTGTCAGTTGGAAATGAGGGAAATGCAGAACACTATTGCTCAACTTCGTGAAGAAAAAGCGGCTTTGACAGCTTCGGCATTATCTCAGCAACAAACCCAGAATATCGTTGGTCAATTACGCCCGACGGCCGTCCCGGCCTACCCCTCTTGTTCTCCTTACCAGGCTTATACTTGGGGACAGGTATTCGGAGGAGGTTGCTGTAATAACGGATGCGGATGTAACAACGGATGTTGCAATAACAACGCTGCTGTCTGATTTTATTAAGAAAGGAGGCTAATATGGCTTGTGTTTCTAAAATAGGATCGTTGTATGAGATGGTTACGAAGAATGTTATTGTCAGTACGACAAATACAGTCTTCGGTATTAACCCACGGGCTTGGATCGCCCTTCCGTGTGAGGGTCTTATCCTTCTTAAGATAAGGCAAGTAGTCCCCACAGCCGGAAGTGCTCTACCGGTACAGATTGCGGTCCCGGCAAACAGTACAGTTTCAACAGTAGGAGCCGACACCTGTTGCCCGGTTACGGGAGTGAATGTCGTGAACCCTATTAACGTAGCTGTCACGGGTGCTGCTATGGTAAATGGCACAGAACGCCTTCTGTACTTCAATAAAGTTCGTGGCGTGTTAAGATTAATGGATTGTTGTGTTCCGACAACAACAGCCCAGGCGTCTGAAGTTAAAGCAGGTAAATGATTTCAGTAGGGTGATGAAGATCATCACCCTATTTTCACCTAACTAATATTTTGATCATGTTTTCAGATTTGAAGAAAGGGTTTCAGGTACATACCCTTGATACTAATACAGTACCTAAATACGAATTGGGAAAGGTAGTAGCCGTATCCGAACCCAGGTATCTTCCTTCTCAGCCAGGTCAGTATCAGGCGATGCAGACCCGCGTGGTGGATCTGACGGTAGAGCTCACTGGCGAAACCAAGACCTATACGGTCCCGGAATCCCAGAATGTGGCTAAGGCTATGGGCATAACATTATCTACCAGCATAGATCCGATTATGAACGAACTGAATGCTATAAAAAACACCAGTCAAGACATAATAAACAGCGTGGATGCCCATCGTGCCAAGATAGAGGCTTGTGAATCTATATTAGAAGACATCAATCCGGCATTCAAACAAACGAGAGAGCAGGATCGTAAAATAGCTGGTATAGAAAATAAGGTGAATGACCTTACTGATTCATTCGAAGATTTAAAGAAGTTAATTGTAGAACGTTTGAAATAAGTGTAATATGATAGTATATGATTTAAATTCAGGACACAGAGAATATCCTGGATATGACGAGATAGAAGACAGACGAGGTGGAGGCAGAGGCAGAAGCCGGCGTTCTGATGGGACGTACATGGGGTACGGTGGTGGTATTTACGACCATTACGGTATGCATGAGAAGATGAAGGAAATGGAAGAGCGAGAAAACGAGCTGGAAGAAAGGGAAAGAAGGCTTGAAGAGCGCGAACGTCGTCATGAAATGGAGGACCGGGAATACCGGAGGATGGGTTACGAATCCTACCCGACCGATTACTATGGAGACGACAGATACTACGGTGACGGACCTCAGATGCGTAGAGGTCGCGGACGTGGCAGAGGTCGTTCTTATTGAGGAGCAGACGCAGAGGATCCAGCTTATCAGAAATATGTAGATACTTACGGCTACCATTTTTCTAATGCTCTCGCTGATGAGGCGGTAAAGAAGATGGTCAACGTCGATGGATCCAAGAGGATCTGGAAGCAGCCGGAAATAAAAGATATTTTTGAAAAGTGCGGAGCGAAGAAGCCGGATAAAGCGACATGGGGCGATGTCCAATATGTCTTTGCAATGTACTATTCGGATGGTTTTCCGAAGGTCTTCAAATGTGAGAACGAGTTGGTGAAAGCTACGTTAATGTATTTGGATGATCCGGATGCTCCCGAAGGAGTAGCCTTTATAAGATGGCTTGCCGTGCAAGATTACCTCGGCGAAAAAATAAACTGGAAGGATCTGACCTGAGATCCAGATCCAGGTCCTTCCGGTGGTGCGGGAGCCATAGTAAAAAAATATGATTCCCGCATTCCCGTTTTTCCCGTTTGAAAAAAAAGAATAAAAATATTATACCGGTCGGCGGGCAATAGAATACCCGTGGCCGGTTTGTTTCACATAACTTTTTTTTGACATGAATATAGCACACGAATCTAAATCGAATAAAACCCCATTGTATTTAATAGGAGAGTTGATTGGCGTACCGAATACGGTTATGGACTCAGCATTGCATGAACTGAAAGATAGAATAGACAAAGACCCTAAATATAAAGATGTTAAAAATTGGCTCGAATCTTTACCCAAGATCTGAACCTATTTTTTTTCAATACCGGGCCCGATGCGATTTTAACGTATCGGGTTTTTATTTTAATTCATATTGTTTTATTTTAAATCTAATTAATTCATGAATGTCGTACTTTTGTTGAAAAAGTATTCTATATGGAAAATAAGGAAGATTACGTTGGTTACGAAGATCAAGAACTGTGTAACCGGTATTACAAAGAGGCTGAAGCCATGAGGCAAAAGCGGGACTGGTCTCGGCTTAGGGCTGTCCCTGCTCCGGCTAAGGGAACCCCATCGCCCGGCTGGGGTCAGCTTGGACGTGGAAATGGTGTCCGTGTTAAGTATGTGAGTATCAATTCAGGATTGGGAGGAGATAGGTTATGACCGTAGAAGAATTAGCCAGTAAAAGATACGGTGGCGAATTTGTTTTCATGTTTGGTCATCTTGAAGGTAGAACAAGATTCGTTTTTGAATGCTTTGATCCCAGACCTGATCACGAAGGTAAAAACACTTACATGGTTTCCTATTTTGAAAAGGGACTTCATAGAAGAGATGTGGTAGATGTGCCGTGTTATATGAATGTTTTGCCAAAATCATGAAAACACTACTTTTAAATGTACCTGTATTTTCCGGTAAGATTATTTCTCCTATATGGATTAAGGCTGTAAGAGATTTTCAATCCAGACCGAAGGAAGAAAGAGACTCGTATTGTTCGGTTTGTGGATGTACGGAAGGGTGTAACCTGTGCGATGATATAAGTAAATATAGGATTTATGAACAATTAAAATATTACAAATAATGGAATTAAAAGATTTTAAAGATGTAATTAGAATGATGACAAAAGAAGAGTTCGAATCAACAATCAATGAAGATATTAAATTCGTTGAAAGATTCAAGTATTTTTTTTAAACATGATGATGCTACGAGGATGTTGGAACACATCGAGTCCGTGTTAAAAGCATCAGTGGACTACTACTATCCTAATCATTCTAAACCTGAAGCAGAACCAGGAGACATGGGAGAAGTTTCTGACGGATACCATACTTTCAATGAATTGTATCGGTACCGTATGTTGTATAATGCCGCCTTCTTTAATTTATTAGCCAGAAACGGACAGGTTGAAGTTTGCAAATCAAGGAGACACAGCGACGGAGAAAGATGCTTCGGTTCTGATGACTGGTTTATTGTGATGGCAATGTTACCCACTGGTCAGGTGTCTAATCACTATGAAAGCAAATACTGGGATTTGTTTGATGTTCCAGAAAGAGAAACCGCTTTCGAATATGATGGCCATACACCAAATGGAGCCGCAGACAGACTTGAACAGTATCTTTTTCGAAAGAAATCGGGTTTAACATTTGAAGAAGCTTTTAAATTTTTGAAAAATGGTAATAATATCAAAAGGCATGGGTGGAAAAATGAACATCTTGATGCTTTTAGAAAAAGTGGTGTTAGCTCAATTCATGTGGAAAAGTCATTGATCATAATTATAAATGAAGAAACACGGAGGCTGACATCGTGGAATCCAAGTATAGAAGATATATCGTCGAATGACTGGGAGGTTGTGAAATGAGTTTGTTTGTTTGTTCACGATGTGGCTGTATAGATAATACAGCCACATCGTGTTACTGGGCTCTTACAAGACCTTGTAAGAATCGTATTTACGATAAGTCGCTAAAGGGATATGAAGGTAAGCCTCTTTGTTCTGAATGTGCTGCTATTGAATATGATAAGGAAGACCAACCGGTGGTGGTTCCTGGAACGTGGCACGGTAAGTTCAAGAAAGAATGGCCTACTGAAGAAGAAAAGAAGCATATTGGTAAAAACGGTATTTTAAATTATTGATTTATGTGTGATAAGGAAATCGTGATATGCGCGGCCATCTGGGTGCAGGACGGCAAGAAGCGTCCCCATCAGCCCACCAATATACCATCCGGCGCCGTGTTCTGTGGATTGAGACATTGTTCTATCATTTCTCAGTTTGCAGCTTATGGTATTGCTCATAAAAACCGCAGTGTTCAAGGATTTTTGACAAGCAAGAACCGGTTTTTAACAAGAGAGGATGCGTCTGAACTTGTTAAAAATAATAATCAGGAAATGGTAGTAGATAGGAGTGCCATTAGGGAACAATTGTATTCAGAAGATTTATATTAACAACTAAAAAACAGAATAATATGGGATTTGTAATCAAAAAGTCAATCACTTATAATATGATGGACGGCAATCAGTTAGAGTATGTATTTGACAACATTAATTTAGATCATATCACATTTAAAGGTAATGGTAAAGAATCTTTTTCATTTAACAGAGCCCTTGTTGAAAATTTAATTGAGACATTTGATACTATGCAGGATATATACTCTGATAATTACGGGATTAAGGTTTATACCGGTAATTGCATAATTCAACTGAATGTAAATCCAAAGAACTTAAGTGAATCCTTTTTTTGACGTATATGATAGAGATGGGATGAAATTGATATATAGTATACAAAATAGTATTTTGAAAGAAATGTTTATAATATGATTACCAAGCAGGACATACAAGCAGCAGCATCGTATATTTTCCAAAGTAGTTTTGTCTCGGAGGACCAGGCAAGGAAAGCGATGGTAAGAGCTGGCAATAACGCTACCAAGATCCTCATCAAGACCTTCAGAGGAAAGTTGTTCAAGAAAGCTTTTGGAAGAGCTCGTAGAGGAAAGGATATCAGTTCTTTTGAAAGACAGGAAAAAGAAAGTGGTTTCAATTTTCTTTACAATTCTAATAATGGTAGTATGCAAAGCGGTCATGTAAAAATAGATGAAATTGGACTATTTAAACAAATAATAAAGTCGGGTACGTAAGTTATCCGACTTTTTCATATATTTGTGGCATGGCACGAGGTTATTATTGGATACCGCAGACAGATGAAACGTTAAATGGCATAAGCTATTACGTGACTAAGGTAGTAGGAGATATCACGTTTGATACTAAACGAAAAAGAATAGTGTTTCAAACTACCAGGTATTTCCCAGTAGGATCCGTATTCCATTTTACTCACAACTGCTTTAAATACGTCATAACCTGCCGGCTCCGTAAGCCGGGGCTGTGGTATGAGGCAAGGAGGGAAGACTGCGGACCTATTGGACCGGATGATGTGGAAAGGTTCGAATCTGGAAGGTTTATTCATAGAAATGGGTACAAATATAATGCATAAGCGTAACTTGACGATTTACGTCAGATTATAATTTTTTTTCATATTATTTTTAAGCCATCAGACTGAGAAGTTAGATGGCTTAATTTTTTATGATATGCTTGATTTTTAACTACCTTTGTCTTATAACAAAAATGTTTTACTATGACATCAACGTGTATTATTAAAAGAGATAATAAAAAGAAAGTTGTTTCTGTCTCTACCAGATCAGGGGACAGGTCTATGTTGTTTGATAAAATAGCATCTATTCCTCTTATGGAGAATAGGGAACGGGCTACTACTGTTTTTAAAACCGTATTTTCTAATAAGTTCTTAAAGGCTTTTGGTGACTGGAGAAGGAATGTACCTGTTAATAAACAGGCTTATAATAAGGTAAAATCCAACATCGGCCTTATTCCGGAATCCTATAGAGAAAGGGTGCTGGATAAGGCGTCTAAGATGAGTAACCCTGTTCTTGTGTCAAAATCAGATGCACCTTATGAAATCCAAGAATCGGGCTTTGGATTCTACAGCCAAGATCTGGGTGATAATATTATGTTGGTGGATGCTATGGTTCCGTCAAGCATTTCCGTGCTGGAAGGACCTGGAATAGACGCCGGTCAGTATCTACAAGATGCTATATCTTCGGACTTCACTCCCGTATCTATGGTACAGGATAAGGATGCTAATTATATGGTTATAAAAGACGGTCTTAAGATATTTAGCCCAGAAGAGCTACCGGAGGCAGATCCTAATCCTGTGGGTGTAACGTATCAGACCGGAGAGCCTCGTTTGTTTTTTATGAACGATCGTAGTCAATTATTTGAAGATTACGGAGAAGCTCTTCGTTCTGGTGGGAATGATATTAGAATAGGATTCTTATCCGGCACCGTTCAAGAATCTACCGTGGATGGCGTGGCAGACATTACATACAAGGCTGGAAAGTATGTTCTTAATAATCCCAAGTCTTTTATACCGGTCATGACCGCGTCTGCTTCTACTTCTTTATCAACAAAAGGTGGTATAATTAACTACCTTATAAAGAAAGGTCTTTTGTCCGGATCTAAGATATTAGATCCTGAAACAAGAAGCTATTATCTTACAGGAGAAGGACATACAGGACAAATTAGACTTTTCAATTCATCCTTATCCTACACCGAGCTCCGTAATCATTTTGGTTCCGATGTTTCCATGAACGACCAAGGTATGATAACCATAAGCTCGTTGGATAATAGTAAGGTAACTATGAGGCTCGCCACCGGAGGAACGGAAAGGGTTAGCAAAGAGCAGATAAAGAACGATCTTAAGTCAGGAAGATACAATGAATTGGATGCTAAGTACGATCATTTTGATGCGCTTGTAGTTTCATTCATATTAGAAGACAACGATCTTTATGCTGATACTAAAGCTAAGATCGTATCGGATTATAGCAGGCAGGAACGTGACCAACGAAATTCTATTGTCGAGATACTGAAAACGCTTGGCGTTAGTGTCATAGGTATGACCGATTATATAGAGAAGTACCAAACCAAATACGGGCATGAACCTTCTGCTAAGGCATTGGCGGATATTGCCAATAACGTAATAGCAGTTGGTGAAGATGCTACTTTATCTGATTTAGTAGAAGAAACATCCCACTTCCTTGTAGAGGCATACAGAGATCAGAATGCTGTTGAGGCTGTTCTGCAAGATGTAGAAGGTACGGAAGAGTGGAACCAGTATGCAGGTCAGTATTATAATACATACGGTAAGGTATATGAAGGATCTGAGCTTGATAATGCCGTTAGGAGAGAAATTCTTGGAAAGATCCTCGCCAGGGAGATGCAGACCGGCACAGCACAGGCGCCGGTAGAGCCCACCTCCTTCCTGGGGCGCGTCCGGCAGCTTCTCTCTGGAATCGTAAGCTGGCTTAAATCAGCTTTATCAACCCAAAGACAAGATTTGAATAACGTTATTAAAAGCATTCGTGATCTTGCCATTACTGACATAGATAAAGGATTTGACACCTCTCTGTTAAAGGATAATGACTTTACATTATACTCCCTTTCTTCTATGAACAAGAACAAGTTTCTTGAGTCTAAGATCCGGGCATTGAGAAAAACCTTAAGAGACTTGCGTCAGATAAGCTCTGATAGGGCTGTAACTACGTCTATGACCCTTGCTCAGCTTAAGACTATAGAAGATAAGATAAATAAGGTAGAGACCGAAATAGACAAGAATGAGATGGCGGCTGCCATGAATAGCATGATCTCTACAGCCGAAGCTCAGGTCAGATACTTAAGCAATGTGGTGAACACCATCCTTCATGGTGATACCAAAGATGGTAAGCTTCACTTCAATACCAATGATCGAAAGAACGTAGATATTATCAACAATCAGGTTCTTCCGATCATGAACGATCTTCGAGGATATATCCGTAACAGAAGTACCGAATTTGATGAACGTGAAAAGCAGGATTATATAAATAGGATCAATACCGTCATTGCCGACATTAATGGTATTCAGTCTGATATTAAATCAGTACAAGACCTTGATGGAAGCACGTTGCTTGATAAGTTAATGAACGAACTTCATGTGCCGGCAGATAAGGTAAAGAGAGTAAAAGAATTTTTTGACAAAGTTCAACATGATGTCTCTTGGATAAGTAGGTGGTTCGGTATATTAGAGCATTCTTCCAGTCCGTTCAATAACGCTCTTGGAGCTATGATTGCCAAAGACAATTACAATGCGATGGTGAATGCTCAGCCCGCCATATCCGACTTCCTGGCATATGCTAAAAAGCATGGTTTTAACAAATCTGAATTTGAAAAACTGCTTCAGAAAGTAGATGGCAAAACTTCTAATTACCTTCGCAGTGCTCTTGATATGGCTAAATACGATCGTAATAAGAAACTGGCACAGATGCGTGCGTTTGCGGCTGCCATGAACATAGAAATATCAGAAGAAGAAATCAATGATGTGGTTGACAATAATCGTAATTACGTATTTAAAAGAGAAGTAGTTGACAAGGACGGAAATACGGTTACTGAAAACGCTAAATTTAAGCCCTCATCTGACAGGGTTAATACCGATATTTTTACCATCGAGCAGGAAAAGATCTATACGGAGCAGATGGAAAAGTGGGATGCTGAAAATTCAGAATTGGAATTTAGTGAAAGTTACGCCACAAGAATGGAATCCATATACAAAAAGGCTGAAGAAGAATTAGGACATCCGGTTTCTCAAACAACCAAAGAATACCTTAATGCCTTATCCCGGCAAAAACGGATATTGAGGCAGCCTTTTATTGATAGCGGTGGTAATTTTGATGAGGTTGCCTACTATAAGAGTAGTAACTACGAAGAAGAAGGACTGCTTCGTAAACAACGTAAGGAAGCAGCTTCGGAATACATATATGTAGGGACCAGACGTGTTGAAAAAACCGGCGACCAACTTAAGATGGCCAAAGAAATACAAGCCATAAATGAAGTTTGGAGAAAAGAATCAAATAATGCCACTAATTCCGTATCAGAATCGTTTTTGCAAAAATTAAGAACGATTCAGAACGAGTCAGGAGGAGAAGCTGCGTTGAAGGCACTTATGTTGGGAGGTCACCTGTCATTTAATGATCGGTTTTGGAATGATGTAGAATCGGAACAGTCGGCACGTACCGAATCAAATAACAAGGCTTCGTATCTTAAAATGGCGCATGATATCATTAGTTCTACGACAAGTGATAGAGATGCGACTGACGTGGACTCGATTGTAAAAGATATAGAAAAAAATAAGGCCATTATCAAGGAAATAATCGGAAACAATCGCGATGTGGCTGATATCGGAGAAATTAACGAAGCGACATTTACCTCATCTGAAAGAGATGCTTTTAGGGCCGCATCCGAAGCTATTGAAACCGATTACGCTATTTTGATAGATTATGCTAAGATGGTGGGTCTTGAAGATATTGATAAGTACCTTACTAAAAGCAGTAAGGCTGAAAACGAAGTAAATCAGTCTTATTTAAATGCTCTTGCTGACTCCAAGGAAGTGGAATGGAAGTTCGTACAACGTCATACTACGGCGAAGAAAGCAAAAAGGATTCAGGCTTTAAGGGATAAGCTGTTTAAGGCTGCTGATAACCGATATCTGTTTACCGTATCTGAAACCAACTACCTGTCAGAAAAGCTTGGTATAAGCAAAGAATTAGACGGTAGAGATTTCAGGAATGCTGTTAATGCTAAGATGGCCAGCTTGTTTTTAAATAACACAAGAGAAGAGGGCATAGAAGAGACCAATGCTATTGTTAATGAATTTGCCAGGAGCCAGGTCTTTTCGTACTATAAACGCATGGCGCCTACCGGATATGCGGCCATGATCGACAAAATAGGTCGAGGTGAGATAGATGTGGCGCAGATGGTTAAGGACGTACAAAACGGTACATCCACCCAAGATTATGGCATGGACATATCGTACCTGTCTTTCGATCCTGCAAGGGCATGGGTGGCTGAATCTGAAGCCGAAAATAGCGGCCGTAATCCTGATTATGTAAAAGATCATGGGTATGGTCATCGCATGCCTAAGAAAAGCCTGTATCGTGATAAATCGTATTTCAATGACTTTGGTATCAAGTATGATGCTGACGGTAATGAAGTTGCTACTAAAAACGTAGAGCAGTGGAATATGATTCAAAAACTCAAGGAAATAAAAAGACAATCCCTTGATCTATACAAAGAGCAGAGTCCCAATTTGTATGCTATTCCACAGATATCAAAACAAGACATAGAACGTATGGAAGGATTGGGTATTAACTTCAAAAATACGGTTCGTAATTTTGTATCAGATCTGTGCCTGGACAGAGTAGACGATTCTCTATATGGTAAGACCAGGCAAGGGGAAGTATATGACCCGGAAGACAGACTTAGGTCTATACCTAAATACTACATATATGAATTGGAGAACCAAGATGATGTATCTCACGATTTTGGCTACTCTTATTCGATGCTTATGATGCAGTCATCGTTATACAACGAAAAGCAGAAGTCTATAGAGCTTGCCCAAGGACTGGAGCAGATGTTGCTGAACAAACAATTTGAGGGCGGTAAGAAGGCTGAAGCAACCCAAGCATATCAGATGTTTAGGGACTTCTTCAACGATCATTATTATGGCATTAGGATGAACACCAAAAAACTTACGGTGAACATCGGAGGATATACGGTAGACCTTACAAGAATTATGATGGCTGTTGAAAGATTTATGTCGGTTATGAACTTGGCACTGTCTCCGTTTGTGGCAGCTACCGGCACCCTGACAGGTCATATCAACCTCATCATGGAATCTGCCGTAGGACAGTATATAAGCAAAGACTCCCTTAAATACGCATCGGCTGAGTTTTCACGTCTTGCGCCATCTTGTGTAGCAGAAACCGGAGACATAGATAGGAAAAGCAAATTATATGTCATAGGTGAGAGAGTGGGGATATTCAATATCCGAAATCGTATGTATGGTGCCGGATACAATAGAGTGGCCAGGACCTTAATGCGTTCGCCTATGTATGCTTTTATGGAAATCCTGAACTACCCTCTTGGTCCGCAGGTTATGATTGCTACTATGGACAATGTTCGTTATTACAAAGGCCGGTTCTACACGTTCCAAGATTTCAAGATGGAAAAAGAACGCAATAAAGAACAGAGTACCATAAAAAGAGAATGGAACGCATTAAAAGATCGTACTTTATGGAGTATGGTAGACGTCGTGGATGGAAAGGTGGTTGTAAAGCCGGGATCGGGTGTTACTGTTGAGGAAGTTGAAACCCAGATGGCTATAACCAGGAATCAAGTCCGTAGCTTGTCGCAGATATGTAACGGATCTTTGAATGAAGAAAACCGAACTGCCGCATCGCGCAACTGGATAGCCAGGTTCATGACCGCCCACCGAGGCTGGCTGGTGCTGGCAGCTCAACGTCTGTGGAAAAGACGTGGCTTCAATTTCCAAACAATGCAAGAAGAGGAAGGGTTGTCAATTACGTTAAAGAATATGATAGCCAAAACATTTAGCCTGGCTTCCGAGTCTGGTATGAAAAACATCATAGATGCCTGGAACGAAAATAAAGACAATATGAATGAGGTAGAAAAAACTAATCTCAAACGCCTCAGTGTCTATGCCGGCACGCTCCTTATCATGCAAGCCGTATCCATGCTTCTTGCCGGATGGCGTGATGATGATGAAAACGAAGAAAGTTGGCTTACTCAATTTGGATCCTATGTCGGATTCAGAACCATAAACGAAACAGCTTCACAGATGCCGTTTATTATGGAGCTTAACGTGGTAGATATCATTAACGATCCGTTTGTTATGGGGCGAAAACTGAAGGATCTTACCGATCTTAGGAATTATTCACTTGATAAAGTAACATCCGGTACATACAAGGGAGAGTCTAAGTTATTTAGGCAACTCGCCAAACAGACGTTTATCAAACAATGGTATAATATCAAGACGCCGGAAGACGTAGCGCGCGCCTATAATTGGTGGCGGCAGACAAACAACAAGTCAATGATGTTCTTCATCGGCGCTACTCCTGATTCGGAAGGAGACGATGACGTTAGTTACAAATAGACGAAGAATATCGGACTTGCATTGTTTTTGTATGATTCCAATATGTTATATTAGCATCGTCAAAGAGTAGATTGTACGTTTTTTTGTTCTTACTTGAAAGATTATGTAGGTTTAATTTTTTCTGAAATTGTTTTCTTACCGGTTCTCAGTCAGAGATGATAGGGAACCGGTTTCTTTTATGTTGTCAATTATTGCTATCTTGCAAACAAAAAATCATGAGACGAAGATTTCAAATAGGGATGGGGGTAAATCCCTCGCTTATAATCAATAAAGGCATATACATCCAACATGTAGATGGAGGATTATATACAAAAGAAAATTGGTCTAATAAAGGATATTCCAATGATCTATGCAATGGAATAGCTCTTGTAGATAAAGTGTGTTTTGTTATAGCCACCGAATATATTGGCACATTTCGTTGGGGTAAGGATGGAGGAATAGACAATATATTTGCACAAGATAGTTCTCATATGGGAACTATTAAAAAGGATTATTGGGGGCGTGAAAATCAGAATGCGTATCTTGAATATGATACCAGTAATACAGATTACGCTTTTAATAAAGCTAATAGCTATTTATTTAAAAATGGTCAAAATGGATATGTAGGTGGCGCCGGAGAGTTTTTTTTGATATCATTGTATGCTAATGAAATAAACGAATGCCTTTTAATGGTAGGAGGTACGATAATGAGTAATAGAATGTGGACATCCACTCGAAATACAAAATCTACCTATTCGTGGTATTATGATATAAACATCCAAGGAGATCATTTGGATACAGATTCAAGGGGTAATTCATGTTATGTCCGCCCTTTTACTGAATTAATTTTATGAAATTATGAGAAGAAGATTTGAAAATATTAAGACAGTTGCCGGCGTCAAGATCCCTGTTTTTGCTTGTTCGATTTCGGCCCCTACAACCACATGGCGAAATCCTGTACCTATTCTTGGTTGTAGATACCGATCTAATGGAGCAACTATGGCGGCTTCCTATGTTTTAGATGAAATTAATAATAGCAAGGTATGTACGATGGGCGGTAATCCTATAAGTTGTACGATATCAAATTCTGGACAATATATCCAGGCTTACTTTAATGAAGGACAGGTAACAGGTGATATTATATTACAGTTTACGATTGGAGACGTTTTTTTATTATTTCTTTATTACAGAAGGATCCAATCAGGTACCTCAACTGAAATTAAGTCCAAGTACTCACCTTATTCATTCAATATATAAGATAAGTACAATTGGCAGCTTTGTCCCTATTGATACCTATGTGGAATTATAATAAAAGATATAAAAATAGTACTAAAATGTATTAGTATAAGATAAGACGGTTATTAATCATATATTACAATAATCCCCAACCGTACACCTATTGTATGGCCGGGGATTATTGTAGTTACCATCTTCTCTTGTAACAAGAGTCCACTACCTTTACCTTTCCTTCTTCTTTCTCACCATAATTAAATTCATACGCATCTTCGAATGAATAAAAAACAGCATAATACGACACGCCAAACATATTATATTTTATTCTGTTTTTCCATTTCCCAAAAATGTTTTGATATTGGCACCAATATTCTATTTCCCCATTAGTTAATTTCCTTTCAAATATTCTAATAGGAACATGAAATAGATTCCTAAGCATTAGCTTTATGACCTTCCCTATCTGTGAAAACTAAACCAATACCTTCTATAATATATCCTACTACAGGAGCTTTGTCAAATTCCTCCTTCGTAGCCCAAGTGGCATTATCAGGCATCAGATCCTTAAATGCATCCGAAACATCACCTTGGCACCAGCAGTTATTTGATACAACAATGCCTTTCCCTTTGATATTGATATACATTTTTCTTCCACCGCATCCAAGGCTGTTCCATCCGCTCGGTACGTTTTCCACCATAGGCTTAAGCACCCAGCTTTCACCGTCTATCCTAACCCATCCTGGATCGTCTTTGTGCTTGTCGTACACATTTTGCCAAAAAGAGCATTCGTAGCACCACCCCCTGTCTTCCATGACAGTTCTTATCTCACACCTTTCAAATCCATCTGCATCCATCGTGTGCGGAGAATGAGACTGGTGAGGAGTGCCACATTTTGGACATACGAGTTTTAAATTATTTTCCATATTGTTTCACTTTTATGATCTTAATAGAATCTCCTATATTGTATTCCCCTTGGTATCCAACGAATTTTATAAGTCTATTACTGTTAAATATTGAAAATCCTCCGTCTTCACCATAATACATCACACGCCCACCCTGTAAAGGACGTAAATCATATATAACCCATCCGTTATTAACCTGACTATCATCATGCGAACATGATGATAACACAAGTGCCATCAATAAAACAAAATACCTCATGTTATTTTCAACATAAAAATTTATAACCTGGTTTTACTGCCTCTGCTTCTTCTCTCGTATCAAACATTAAGATAGTAGTTGATTCTGTACCTTCACAAATGTAAGATACTTCCACCCACCACCTAAAAATTCCAGAGCCATAATCATCATAGTACGGCTCAGAAAGAACTTCTTCTACATACCCATCCAAATAATTCACGATCGCTCCTCCTTATTTTTAGATTCTGCCTCTTCGAGTATGCTGATCACCTTATCAACAATATCCGAATCAGACATTTTCTCAATAAAAACATCCATTGCCTTAGTTATGTCATTGGCTTCTTTTTCTTCAAGAGCTATTTCTCCACCGGTAATAGCATCAGATAATGATGTAGATAAGTGTCTTATCTTATCAATGCTCATAAACGTAAATGGATTACCACCTTGACCTCCACCCATTTCTTTCATGATCTGATATCCACCTGAGATAAGTCTGCCTGATGTCGTGGCCAAGGAGGATACGATTAGGGACAGTACCGCCGCTTCCGTCCGCTCCTCGGACACACCCCTCGACCACACGGCTGCCCTTATAGCGCCGGCCAGATCGTCTATGTATGGCATGAGGCAATCTTCCATCGCTTGTGTTATATCAGCTATAACCTCACTACGCTCTTTATTTATGTAGTAGATAGAAGCATTGTACCTCTTTATCTCTTTGTCCATGTCATTTAAAAGACGCTTGATATTGTGCTTATACATAGGACTGGTTTTAATTACTTCCTTTAGCTTAAGAATGTAATTATAAGCCTGGTCGTTTACGAACAACGTCATGGTCTCAACCGTTGAATGAAGCGTGTTAAGACTGTTAAGAATCTTATCGAAATTGTTTATCAAATAAGCTTTTCTGGCTTTTGCCGCGTAATTAATCATCGCATTCAAATTTTAGATTTTCAAGTTCGAGTATTTGTAACCTAAGAGACTTAATTAAATCCGTTCTCTGTTCCTCTGCATGTTTTAAAGCCTCTTCCTTGCTTTCAAAAGCACAATCCCCTATCTGATAAGGGGTGTAACGACCAGGAGTGTCGGCTAATAAAAGACCACCACAATCTTCTATTCTGGCTTTTACCTTTCTTATTTTCCCATCTTTTAGACACATGTCCGTAACCCATACGAATTTACCATATAATTTATCATACTCTTCTAATCTCTCTTCTTGCAATTCATACCATTTAGGCTTAGGAAATCTTAATGTGAATTTAACCTCAGTATCTTTTTCTAAGACATTAATATCGTATGCTTCCGGCCACAGCTCTTTTATGCTGTCTTCGTCTTCGGCATACACTACAAGTATGAATGAATCATCGGATTCACCACTACACCAATATGGATATTTTATAGGCCATTTGACTGGACGGTAGTCGTTACCGCAATCGGATTTTTTAATGTAAAATCTTGCTTTAATCATGATTCTTTTATTCTTTTAAGTATATGTTCAATCACTTTAATAGTCCACCCGTTTCCCAACATCTTGTACTGTTGGGTTTCGCTGCATTCCCATTTATACCAATCTGGTACAGTCTGTAACCTGGAGCACTCTGTAGGGGTTAATCTTCTTATTTTGAAATCGCCATGTAATGCTCTCTGTATGATAAAATTGTTTCTATCATATGAATTACAAGATAATGTTGGAGCCTTATCTTCATGAAATCCACCTTTGTTAAATCCTCTTGATATTTGGGAAATAAGATTATCTTTCTGAACTGTTTTAAGACCATATTCTCTACATGTAGGTTTTTCTGGATTCCTACCTCTCGTTGCTACACAAATAAGATCGTACATGTATTTACCCTTTACGGTAACAGTATTGGATTTCTCATCTTTTGTTTTAATATTAGCTCCATAATGATTTCCCCTGTCGTGATTTATTTTCAAGTGAAAAGTTAAATTGTTTAAAACTTTTTCAGATAAGTAATATTTTTCATCTACTTCATATTCCGCTATATCACTTATAGTCAAACCTTCGTCTTTAGGTTGAGGGATAATTCCGCCTTGAATATTAGTCCAATAAATACGTTTCCTGGTTTGAGCGGAAACAAGCGCTGAATTAATATGATTGCCTTTACACCCTATAGCATTATCAAATACCGGCTCCCATTTCTTTCCCATCTTAACGTTCTCAAGAAGAAACAACACATCGGGATTGGTTTTTCTTGCATCATTCAAAATACGGATAAACTCCCAGAATAAGTAAGACTGACCGGAAAACTCAAATCCTTGTTTTTTTAATTCAAGATACTCATTAAGTGATTTGATTTCTATTCCTTCTACGGTAGACAACCCTTTTCTTTTTCCAGAAAAGGACATATCCGTACATGGGCTGCCGGATAAAATAAGATCTATGTGTCCAAGATCTTCTACATTCAAATCCCTTACATCTCCTACTTGTATAGTATTAGGGAAATTTAATTGCGTTTGTTTAATAGCAAACTTATCTATTTCTGATGCATAATATACTTCAGGTGTGATCCCTATTTCTTTTAGCGCTATTTGACCACATGACATTCCGTCAAATAAACTTAACACTCTCATGGCATTATACACATTTTTCAATTTTAATTGATTTTGATGATAGATACATATTCCATGTTCCTCTGCCTCTGTCACCTTTTTCGTTTTGTTTTTGGATTGTCAAGTACAGATCTCCGTCTTCACATACTTCAACTTTTTTCAAGAAGCCTATCATTTCATCTCCTGTTTCGTGTAAAATACGGATCTTATCTCCTTCTTTTAACCCATAATTGGAATCAAAGTATTCTTTTTTGATTCTATCAATATTGTCTTTATGATTTTTTATAGCATAAAGCTCGTTTCTTAATAAATAATTTAGTTGTTCTATTGTCATTTCTTTTCCTCCTTGTTTAATGGTATCAACCCTTTTCCATGCTTGTCATACCACAGCATAGCTATACAGTTCCATGCACATTGTGCAAGATGAAAACATCCTGTATCGGAATCCACTCTTTCCCCTTTCATGTATTCCATCAGGTGTCGAAACATCGCAGCACGGTACCGTTCAAACCCGTTGTCAAGGTTCTGCCAAGTATTAGGATCGTACTTTTTGGCTCCGGCATGATAGACTTTTACAATGTCCTCAATCTCTTCCATTGGAAGCAAATCCCATCGTAGTTTATCATCAATGATGTCATTTTTCACCGATTTGTTTTCTATGGGGTCTTTGGTAAGAATAATATCCATAATATCCGTTTCTATGACGAACGTCTCCCCATTGCAACAAACCTCAGCATATTTATCATTTACTTCTATGTCTGATACTGCCTCCGCTATAGCTCCTTTGACGATTTTAAATTCGGCACTGATTATATCATCTTTTAATATGCGAAAAATAGATCCTTTTGGATAAAGGATATTTTTAGTATTATCATCCATCTTTTCCATTGCTTTATCGTTGTTTTACCTCATTTCGATAGTAATATAATCCATCTTCGTCTTATACCCTATCATTTCTGTTTTTCTCAAAATACTGTCTTACGGCTTCAATCGCCTTATCGTCATCAAAAGCCTCTACAAACCCCTCATAGAATCTATTTCGCTCCATAGAGAACGTATTGCTTCCATCCGGAATGGTTCTGAACACAACTACCTTCTCTCCATCTACGTTCGTTCCTATGATGTTGTTATGGAGAATAATAGAATACCGCCCAGAGTTTTTGTTCTGGACGACACTATGTTCGAGATTGTAGAGTCTAAGTAGTTCTCTTATTTCTTTTACTCCCATATTATTTTACGTTTTTAGAAGTTACAGCCTCTTCTCCCCATTTCTTTACATATATAGATCTCATCATGTTCATTAAATTAGAGAAAGAAGAGATGGTTCCCATCTCTATGCAGAATGCAAGATTAGACTGTAGGGTTTCAAGTTCTTTCAACTGCTCCTGTGTAGCCCTATCTCTTATCATGCTTTCATGCTCATTAAATACAATCCAATTTAAGCCTTTAGCCATCTTGGAGTAATCGGCATCCGGAAATCTTGATATAGCTCTTGACAAGACATTGTATTTATCACCTGCCTCTATTCGGTTTAAGATAAGCTTATCTGTTAACCACGTAACAACCTCAGCATACAACATAGGGTTTAGTTCCATAGCTACAAGCACCCATATATATGGATTACACATAGTTCTCCTATTCTCTCCTCTACCCATTGTCTTATAAGCTCCCATTTTTTTCATCACTTTTATAAGTGACTCTTTTTCAACAGATTGTATAAAACCAGGAAATCCTGATTCTATCTTATATCCCTGTTTTTCAAGGATATAGTAAACACGTTCCGCACTCTCCTTATTAGATAGGATATTCTCTATTCTCTTTTCATTCCACCCCATCTCAACCCTCTTCTTCGTATAGGCTTCCTGAAGGTCTGTTAAGGACATAAACGAAGTTTTAGTGTCCTGCTTAATTATTACGCCAAATAATTCTCGGTCTTTTGATACCATTGTAACATTTGTTTTCATAAAATATAACACATAAAAAATAATACGATACAAAAATATGTATCGTATTATATCTATACAAATATATTGTGTTAAATTTTATGATTATATTTTTACGTTATGCGCCTATGGCTGCCTCTAAATTCCCTATAATACCAGTTTCTATGTCATTGATTTTATCATCAATGGTTGAAACCGCATTCTCTAAATCCCCTACAATACTTTCTATATCATCAACAACCGCCTCCATATTAGCTACAGCCTCATCTGATTGATAATATCTTTCTGTATCTTGTAACGACTCCGGCATATTATCTCTTGCTTCCGTCTCTTCGTCTAAAATCATATCAACATCATCCTTGGCTGAATCCAGATTATGCCTAACCTCTGACAGCTTTGATTTGATAAACTCAAGATCTGTTTTATGCTTTTCCAAATTGGAAATAATATCCTCTATTTTCTTACGTCTTTTGCTGTTCATGCTTTTATTCTATTATAATATTCGATAATCTTTTCTTTCCTGTCTCCTGGTTTTACTGCCATATTCTCAGCCAAGAACCTAAAATACGACACTGGTATGTCCTTGAATCTAATTCCTTCATATTTTCCAAACCACATTATTATGCTGTCAAGATCGTCTTCTCTCCTACCATCTCCATTCACAGATTTAAGCGAGGCTGCCCGACGAAGGATCTCGTCTTTGGTAATAATATCACCCATCCTTATATTAGACAGAAGTTGATCGCCGGCAAACATACACCAGCCCTTAGAAGGGAATTGCTCGATTGTCAGGTCTTCTATCCGACCAAAGCGTCTCATGTTGTCGCAGCAATCAACTATCAGCGCCTCTTTCTTGTCAGGATGGATGCGGACGGCGCGGCCTAATATTTGGTAATAAGTTGAATATGAGAAAGTTGGTCGACCAAACATCACACAATCAAGTTCAGGAAAATCAAATCCGGTAGCAAGCGTTGAATAATTAAAAACCACCTTCAACTTACCTTCTTTGAAATCGGATATGATTTGCTCTCTTTTCTTTTTGGTTGTTAGCGATGTTACGACACCGGTTATGGCTCCCATCCTGGCATTCATGAACTCTGATATTCTATTACATGATTCGATAGAATCCATACAGACCAAAATGGCTTTACGTTCGTTCATAAGTTGAAGAAGGCGCTTGTAGATAGAGTTGTTTAAGCCATTTCTTACAATACTTTCTTTAATAGATTCGTTGGTGTATTCAGCCCCGGTACTGTTTAACATCAGAGCCGATTCATCAAACGACCATCGTTCATACTTAAGTGGACACCAAAACCCTTGAGAAGTTAGTTCTTGTATTTGAGTTACATGAACTATTTTCTTGAAGAAGTTATGTTCGTCTTTCGTCAGCATATTGAGCTTGCTGTAGTTTCCTTCCAGCATGGAACTGTAGGTTCGGAGGCGGCAGGGAGTGGCGGTGAAGCCCAGCACCTTCGCCTCTGGAAACCCGTTCATAAACTCCATAAATTCAGAACCTTCCTCAGGAGGGTACCCTGAATGACAATTTCCAGAAACAAATGTATATCCTTTATATCTTAGTACTATACATCCAGATGGAACCTCTACGCAATAAACTTGTCCGGTGTATTTTTCATATCGTTTATACATAGAGTTAGTGCCTCTTAGTTTTTTGTCTTTTGTTATAAAAAGCCTATAAACATCCGAATATGTTTCTTTTCTGCCATCCTTTTCAATAGAAACATAGCATCCGTGGCCAGCTATTGTGGCTACAGAATTATAAAAATCCACCTGCGTTTTATCGGTCGATGAATAATAAAGCATCGTATTCCCTATAATACTTCCATCCCATAAAGAACACTCTTCTATTACCGATCTTGCTTTTTCGTAAGACATTGGGAACGATATATGATTTCGAATATCCTTTGTTGTAAACTTTGGCATTCTCACCATAAACCTTCTTCTGTTTTTCGTATTTCCTTCTTTTTTTATTTTTCCTTTAACTTCCCATATCTCAACGTTTGCATTCTTACATAAATAATGAATCCTTTTTATTTTTCTTTCTTTTGAAAATGAGAAAGATATAATTGTGTCATTTTCGTTTTTGTTATGAATACTTCCATCTGCTTGTGTTGCTATAAACAACCTCTCCATGTCAGATAAGGAATCGCCTTCGCTATCTACACGTGATATCCCTGATACCGGAATGCATTTCCCAGATTTAAAAGAAGCTTCAGATATTTTCTGTTTATACCATTTACCGTATTTCTTATCATAAAACAAGAAATCATGATTCTTTGTCACTGGAAGATCTATTCCATGTTTAATATGAAGTAAACAAATGTCACCATCGTGCGGCTTTTTGATATATCTGATAGGCATCACAAAATCAATAAATCCTTTATCATATTGAGCTACTCTTACATTTTGTTCTAATTTATTAAATTGAACAAACCCTTTTTCGGTTAATATCTCCACATCTCCAGTAAAACATTCATCTATCAAGATCGTATCTACCCCTATATCCTTCAACCTCACTACATCTTTCTTTATGCTCTTTAATGTTGCATAAGTCATAGCCGACAGCTCCTTTATACCACATGAAGCAGAATATATAGTAGGTTTAGAACCGAATGATACGGCCTTCGCATAATTCTGCTCCAGAATCTCTTTTGAGGGCTGTAATACTAATGTCGGTCTATTTATTTCATGTGCTATCTTGGATATCAGAAGGCTCTTTCCACATCCGCATGGGGCTACGATTATGCCAGGCTTCTTAGATCTTCCTGTAAGAAACTTAAGCCCGGCATCTACTGCTTCTTTTTGATAAGGTCTAAGTTCAAAGCCCATCGCAATCTATTTTACTATTTTTTGAAAGTTCTATTATCGCCTCTTTCAACATTTCCCTTGCTTTATTCTCATTATCTTCGAGCAAGCATACACTGCACGATATGCCCATACGATCTCCATAAGCCTCGGCATTACCTAATGTGAATGCGCAGCAGTAATCATAATCCATGTTTTTTGCTACGGCAATAAACTGATTATCTTCTATCAGTACAGCATATTCAGCATCAGTTTCACACATGATAATGGCTTTATCTTTTTTTATAGACAATACCTTGTTTCTGAAAAGTCCGTTATAAATCCATAGTTCCTTTCCTGCATTTTTATAAAACGCAACCATATCTTCCTTGATTGTAACTTCTTTTTTCATGACTTACTTGTGTTTAACATCAGTAATTAAAACATATCTTTTAACAATATCTTCAAGCTCCATAGAAAATAATAAAGTTGGGCTTTTTCCGTACTCGTACAGAGCGAACCCTTCCTTTATGTCTAATATCTTAATCACATGCCTGCCTCTTTCAAATGGATCCATGAAGTAGCCTTCGTATTCGTATCTTTGACCGACTTTTATTTTGTCGGTCTTCTTCTTCATCTTATACCGATCTATTGCCATGCTTATTTTTATAAGAATCGTTACAAACAAGTATAATAATAAAAAGGCCGCTGCTCCTGCTATCAATACTTCTTTCATTGCACCTCTTTTAAGTAGTTAAACCATATATCCTCCAGTCTTTCCTGAAGCTCAAATGCTTTCTTAAAATTCCCGCTTCTTACAGCAACGTCTCTCATGTATTCTACGTTTATAACCTCCGGATCTTGCCGGTATTTTGTTCTTAACTTTTGAACATCCTCGTATTTCATCGCTTTATTTTTTTAGACGGATCCCAATCTGAAGAGAAAGGGCATTCGTTTTTGTTATGTAATCCAAAGTCACAATAATAACACAGTGCTGACGGGCAGGGCAGCTTGTTTTGCGAAACAGGCTGGCTTAGGGTGGCACGCCTCTTGCTATATCTGGCTCCTTCTGCCCCCTGGATGTATGCCTGAAATGTTTTTACACTATTATCTTCAAAATCATACATTTTAGATAAAGTGTCATTTAGCATCTCTATAGATTTTGTTTTACGTTCTTCATCCACCTTAACCTTTTGGTACTGCCTGGTTCTGGTAAAGAAATAGATGTTCATATCTGGTAGAACCCCACCATATTTTCTATAGATGTAAAACGAATATATAGGATGCTGTAAATTCGTTTCCAACTTCTTAGAATCAAAAACCTTATTACCTGATTTCCAATCTATGACATAATGGTGAACTACGTTCTTGCTCTTTATAGCCAGATGAAGATCTACCGATCCTACTATGTACACATGTGTATGAACGTCACCATTTATATCAACAGGCTTAGGAAGACGATACGGCAGCACAAAATCTTCTTCGACTCCAATTATAGCGCCGTGTCTGATAAGTTTCTCACAGGGATTAAGATCACTATCAGCTATCATAAACCTATTGCCGTCTTTTTTGAACAGATCCACAATCCAAGCAAGAAGCTCCCCAGATTGTTTCATGGCTATCATCATATTTTCCGGTGATTGCCAAGGTATGTCTTCTTGATAGGAATAGTAACTTATCGCTTCTCCAAGGTCTTTACCAGAAGGCTGTCTTCCGTTCTTAAAGAAGTATTCCAGTGTTTTATGGATAACCGTACCATAAGATGTAGCTTCTTGTTTTTCTGTAGACCTTTCACCCTCTACGTAAGTCTTATACCATTTCATTGGACAAGTAAGAAACGTATCTATCTGGGAATAAGATATGGCAAGACGTTTCACACCATTAAACTCCTTATATAGCAAATGTGTTTCCGGGACCATCATAAGTCATTGTCTTTAAATCCTTCCGGGTAATATACGACATACTTCTTACCGTCTTCTGGTGTCATGGCAAACTGCATGTAGTTATTACGATTACGATGCTTGCCATCTAATCCTCGCTTCCAATACAGAATCCCGTCTATCTCCACATAAGACCGTCCGCGTTCGGCTCTAACTACGTCCGTGTGTAGCAGATACCCGTCGGAAGACACGATCCATACTTTATCACCTTTGTTTAAATAAGATATTCTTTTTCTTACAACAACCTTTTTCTTATTATCCAATACAAATTCCTCATCAGTCATACTCTTCATCCTCCTCTTCTTCTGTTTCAAAATCAATTCCATATCCCATATTCTATTAAATATATTTAAAGCTATTCGTATGTTTTAATACATCCCCTCGGAGACCTTTCGGTCTCCTTGGTAGATGTAAATCCCGTTAGGGATAAGTCAGGATTTCTCCTGTAAGTACCCATCGCCAATGTTATTTAAGGTTTTGAATAAGCAACACTGTTCCTGAATACCAGAACTGTTTAATCACTTACCTTAGAGCTACAGACTTGGGCAAACATCCGTAGGTAACTATCTATTCTTAAATAACGTAGCCTTTGTTTCAAGGCTTAGGCTAATAACCCGATCTCTTAAAGAGATGTATTAAACTTTTATAATAGAATTATATTGGTTTAATACTATTTGGGGTTATAACACTGATCATAATGATTGGTCAGTTCTTCTGGTTCTAAATCTTGTCCAAAATCCATGTTAAAAATATCGTAATTAGTAAAGCACTTAAAAGCACTGTTTCCGCCGGCAGGAAATCTATGAATGCTGCTTTTATTTCTTCAATTAGGCCCAAGTGTAACCTTGGGCCATTGTATTTATTTTTTGTCATCTCCCTTTAACTTCTTTAAAGTATCTGCAATCGGAAGCTGATCAATGACTCCCAATGCCGGAGCGACGGTCTTGACAACATTGTTAAGGAAATTACCGGTACTGTTCTGACCGCCGTCAAATACCGTGATATTTCCGAGGTTAATGTGCTCAAATGCCTTAACCTGTTCTCCGGCAATTTCTTTCCACTGATTAACCATCTTGTACTGGATGGCGATCTGAGGATTGGATTCTGCTGCTTCCACCATAGCCTTAAATCCGTCGGCTTTTGCCATCAACGATTTTTTCTTACCTTCGGCTTCTGCCTCCAGCTTCATCTGAATAGCTTTTGCCTCCGCCTCAGCCCGGCGTTTGATCTTCTCTGCCTCAGCATCAGCTTGCAAGATAGCCTCTTCCTTCTGGGTTTCAGCCGGCACAATCTTTTCAGCCTTAAGCGCAGCCTGAACTTTCTTAGCCTTAGCTTCTTCCACTTCTTTATCAGCAAGTTCTTTTGCCGTTTTTACAGCCGCTTCCGATTTAACTTTTTCTTCTCCGGCCTTCTTCTCTGATTGAGCTTTGATGATCTGTAATTCTGATACCGATACAGCAACCTCCTTCTGGGCATTGTTGTATCCTATAGACGCATTTTTCTCAGCCTCAGCCTTCTTAATCTGAGCTTCAGAGTCTTGTATTGCTATAGCTGCTTCCTTGTCAGCTTCAGCCTTATTTTTTCCGACTTCTTCCATCCTTTCAGCCTCGGCTTTATTTACTTCAAGTTCTGCCTTAGATCTTACAATCGCCGATTCCTTGTCGGTTAAAGTTTTTGCGATAACCGCAGCCCTGTCTCTATCTGCTTGAGCTACGCCGATCTGTTTCTCTTTATCGGTTAAAGCCAAGGCTATTTCTTTTTCTTTCTTCGTTTCAGCTACTATCGTTTCCTTTTCTTTTTCAGTACAAGCAATTTGAATCTCTTGTTCTTTTTTGGTATTAGCCACAGCCGTTTCTTTCTCCTTCTGCTGTACAGCAATCTTAATAGCACCCAGCTTCTCCTGTTCTTCAATATTAGCCTGTGCCTCGTTCAGAGCCCTACTTTCAGCTTCCTTACCAAGGTTCATAATATAACCGGCTTCGTCTCTGATGTCACTGATGTTGATGTTCAGGAGGTAAAGACCTAACTTGTTAAGTTCGTTATCAATGTTCTTTCTTGCCTTATCCAAAAACTCATCCCTGTCAGAATTAAGTTTTTCGATTGTCATTTCAGCAATAATCAAACGCATCTGACCGTAAACGATGTCCGTAATAAGATTTTCAGTAGATTCGGTATCCATCCCCAAAAGTCTTTCTGCCGCATTTTGCATGATTTCTGGATTTGTACTGATAGCTACTGTAATAGCCGTAGGTACATCTACTCTAATATTCTGAGATGACAAAGCACCGGTAAGCTTGCAATCTATTTGCATAGGCTCCATTGACAAAACATCATAGCTTTGAATAATAGGCAAGACAAATGCCGCTCCACCATGATATAATTTCGCCGATTTCTTTTCCCCACCTGTCTTACCATAAACGACCAAGACCTGATTAGGCTTACATCTACGATACCTTGATAAGACTCCGATGATTGTCAAAATAATCACTACGGCTAAGATAGCTGACACGTACATGATTGTTGTCATAACTTTTAAAATTTAATTGTTGATAAAAAAATTAGATACTTAATTCTCCTTCTTCATATTTTATATTCGCCTTGTCGCCGTTTTTGTAGGTTTTCCCAGACAAGCATCTTACTCTCATTTGCTCTTGTCTTCCATTTTTCGAAATATTTACCATATAATGATTCTTCCCTGATCTAAACACTATCTCCACTTCTCTGCCATTTAAATCTTCCGGACATTCGTACACCATTTCTTGCTTTAACTTAAGAAGTAACTTATATACGTAAAACAAAACGATAAAGAAAAACGACCCTATCACAACCCCTACTAAATGGGAACCCGAAAAGTATGTGGTCCAGCTATATCCAAGAATAAAATGTGTTATGCCCTTGAATGATATGATGTCCGACAAAGACATGCTTAAATCAGAAGCGCTGTTAATGTCAATATCCGTATCCAGATCAGATCCTAATATCGACAACAAAAACTGTATAACAAAAGCAAATGACGCTATTAAAGCCATGCATAAAATTATATCACTTCCCATACCCTTCTGTTATTATTTTGTAAACAAGATCAGTCATATCTTTGATGGTCTCCATATCATAATCAGTAATAACAATATTTAATTTTTGTTCCACCATCATTTCCAGTTCAATTTGATCAAGAGAATCTAATCCAAGTTCTTTAAACGTCACATCTTCTTCATGAACTATATCCATTTCCGAATTAAGAAACTGAGTAATAATTATATCCTCTATAATCTTTCTGATTTCTACTTTTTCCATTGCTTTCTAATTTTGTTAAATAAGTATGTTTTTATGTTTTTCAATCTCTCTTTGTCTGTTTCAGAACTTCCGGTAAACAAATAATCCGGATTGCCTTTAGCCGGCGGCGTAGGCAATTTAGATACGGCAAACAACCAATCCATTTCCTTATTCTTCTTAGACTCCAAATAAGGCTCGGTAGCGATCTTAAATTTTTCAGCTATTAAGTCAAAGAGCTTTGAATTTTTAAGGTTCATATGGACTGAAAAAGCCTGAGAAGGCGGTTTCCATATGAAGTTACATAAGCTCATTGTATAATCTCCTGACTCTGCTATATAAGATTCCGTTACCTGAAGTATGACCTCTTTCTTGAATGAGGTGTTACCCATAAACCAACACAATCTGGATTCCGCTTCTTTTCTGCTGACACCTATGTCTTTTGAATATGATTCGTACATTCCTATCATAATCTTCAACGTTTCCAGAACCTCGTCCGTCATTTCCGGTGTCTCTATATAATTCACAAAAGACGTTCCTTTGTTGGTTAATCTCATCACGCCTGATTTTAATTTCTCAACCAGGCCAAGCTCTATATACCTCCCAGCATCTTCTTCCGGCATGGCTTCGATCATAACCGAATCCTTCTGTCTTATGGCAAGAAGATTGGCAAGATCATTAGGAGTCATGTCTGATGCTGCAAGTTGTCTGAAATTGATGTACATTCTTAATCAGCTTTAATAAAAATAACATTCTTGTTATCTTGTCTATCAACATGTCCACATGGACCAATAATTATGTCTGTACATGAACAAGAATTGTAATCTTCGAATACACACCTATCGCATGTATCACCTTCCACACATTTTAATCTTACAAGTCCGGCAGTAAATACTTCTCCTACTTTAAATTCCTTCTTTTTCATATTCCCTCCTTGTTTTTAACTGTTGTACCCTTCTTTAATAATCGAATTTCTACCGGTAGATACCGACTGTCGAAGATCGTCATGTACAGAATCTACCGTAGAATACTTGTTTCTGGTTGTAAAAATCACTTCCAGCATCTCCTTGTAATCACCTAAAGCTACTTCGTATCTCGGATCTACTTTGGCTTTTCTTTCGGCCTCGGCATTACTTTTAGCCAGTTCCCGGTCGAGGAGGTCTTCTTTGATTCGGTCAGCAATCATATCAAGTTCTTTTTTAATAACTTCTCCTGCTGCCCGAAGTTGACCTTCTACGTCACCAAGCTGGTCTTGGACGGTTCCTATTTCTTTCTTTAAACGATCGTATTCGTTAATCATACCCATATCACCTGCATATCCGGAAAAGTCCTTGATTATTCTGGTTCCTTCTTTAAGGAGCTCAATGACTCGTCTTTTACGTTCTCTGCTTATTAAAGACGGAAGACGATAATTCATATCCGCCACCGCCTTATCATGTATGGAGTTGATTAAAAACATCTCTCTTTCATCCCCTGCGAACTCAGTAAGAACCAAAAGGAACTTACTTATCAGGTATTCGTTTTCTTCTACGGTAAGTCTCATACGTTTCTTTTTTTTAATATACTGACTGTTCTTCCTTTACCTCTTGTTCTTGATCTTGATTGTCCGTAACGTCTTCCACAGTATAGAGCTTGGGCGGCGTCGGCGGCTGGTTGGGGTTCACGAACTTCGTCCCGCCCTCCCCGTACATCCATCCATGCCCCGGCAGAATCTCTGGGTGGATTGTATTAGTAAGCTCTTCCATACTAACTTGCCTTACCTTCAGTATATGATGAAACACCAGTCCGGCTGTCCTGAATGATGTTTTGTTTTCAGTTTTAAACCTATCAAGAGTCTGATACCAATCTTTCCCAAATATCATATACTTATCCAGCCCGTACCTACGAGGATTGTGCAAACCTATCATTAACGTACATAACTGACCCAGCGTATCAGATTGGTAAAAATCAGAAAGACGCGGAGGCTGCTCTTGTGGGCTTTTTATCCTTCCTTCTATCTCTCTGTTGAATTGGGATATGATGAGGAAAAATATGTTTTTATATACTAATTTAGCCTCGTTCATAACCGCCACCAAATCATCTATAGCCGACTTAGGATCCAATCCCATTCTTTTTATCAAAGCAATATGATCGACTTTAAATATTATAAGACGTTTGTCTTTATGCTTAGTAGCTATATGATATACAGCCGCCTCAAACTCTTTTACCGTACACGGAGCGTCGATGTATATTATATTATTTCTGATTTCACCTTGAAGGATTTCAAACATCCTCATCTCTTCTACTGTATTAGAATCTTGCCTTCTTAATATTTCAGGAGCCCGTTTTTTCATATCCCGACTCATTCTGCGAAGAAGAAGATCTTGAGGATTCATTTCGAACTCGCAATTGACAAGAAAATAATCTTCTGCTTGTGGGTTGATCATCGGATTCATCACATTTTCCAATATCTTTTGGGCCACATACGATTTACCCACAGATGGCCGAGCCCCTATGGCAATAGCATGCTGAGGGAAAATACCTCCAAGCAAAGCCTCATCAATATAATCGTATCCGGTTTTAGCGGGGATAAGCTCTCCCCGCCTGTATTTTAAGATATTCTCATACGCCTCTTCCATAACCTGTTTGGAGGTTTTGAATATCCTTCTTATATCTATCCTATTTGCTATCTCCTCGTGCATTTTTGTCACCTTTTGTATCCGATTTGGATCCCCTATTAGCTTTTACTGATTTATACCTAAGACCGTTTTTGGTATGAGAACAATCTTTGCCTTTCCTCCAGCTTTTGCCTTTCTTCTTGTCCGTTTCGTAGTTTTTACGACCAAGCTCCCGGCGTTTGGCTTTCTGTTCCGGTCTGGCATTTATCTCCTTGTCCTTTTTAGCCTTTTTCTTCCTGGCTTCGGGATGAGTCCTGTAGTACTCTGTCGATCTACCCATGTGCTTATATTTTTTTTTGATGAATAATAGCACAAAGATAGGTAATTCGCGTCCTATTTCAACCTGCCGTAGCTCATATCGGGATCACACCAGACATACCCGTCTTTCTCATCATGGAGATACTCAGGGCATCCTCTGCATGCGCTACTGCCTGACACTATTTGATTGTTCTTATTAGGGCACTTATCTCCAGGTTTATGCCATTCTATTCTCGAACCTGATCGTTCTTTGTTTACATGACAGAACTGAAAGACTTTTCCCATCGTCTTCTCGCCAAACATACCTATATGTGTGTACTCTTCCGGTATAGCGAGAAATTCAGATAAATCTTTATACATCCTTTCCCGTTCCTCTGGCGTAGACCATAGTCTATCAAGTTCGGCATGGACTCTTATCTTAAGAGACCTCAGTGATGGCCCCGCAAGCCGGCCTTTAGCTTTTCCCTTATTCGGCCCTGATTCATGAACACCGACATAAGCGTTGCATGGTTTACACATCATAACCATCCCTAAGCCTTTTCTGCTATATATTTTATCGGCATTGACCAACTCGGTTTCTCTTCCGCAATAAGGGCAAATTTCGCCTCTTAAAATCCGTTGTTGCCGCACATTGAGTTCCATACTCTATCCTTTTGTTTCTCTTTAAACTTTTCATACAAACTGCTTTCAGTTTCCATTTCCGAGATCTCCACCTCTACGTCCTCTCTTTTGAAAATTACTTTCTTGGCTGTAGGATACGCACATTTAGAGATACGAATAGCATTACGAATAGCGTAAACAAAATACGTTTCTGGTGATGATTCGATCACCACTACCTCGTTTAAAGTGTTTTTATAATTTTCCATGTTGTTATCTACTTGCTTCAATTACACACCCTGGATTATCTTCACATGCCTCTTTGTATTCGATAAGAAACTTAAGAAATGAATCATAAGACCCCCATCCGTTTTCTGGTTCGTATCTCAAAAGACTCTTTCTCTTGAAGATCATAATATATATACCTTTTGTGAGTATCTTCACCATCTCCTTAGTATCTATTTCCCTGCCCAATTCTTCCGGTCTCCAAACATAATCGTATAGTGTTTCTTTGTTTTCTGATACGAATATTTTTTGTGCCATCTTGTTCATGTTGTGGGTGATGTTTGCAACCCATTTACGATCCTCTTCTTTCTTCTTGCTCTTAATATAAACGTCCAGGCTCATAATATTTCTCTTTTACTTTGTTATTAATTATCAAATCTGCCACATCATCTCCGTCCCCTACATTCTCAACACTCTGAAGATAGTCCGATACTTTTATCCTTGACTTCATCATCATCCCATCTACCTTTTTACTCCATGTGTCAAATGCTTGTCCTTTGTCCGGAAAAGCTACAGTCTTTCTATCTTTTAAAACATCTATCACTTCCGGTCTTAAGTTCTGCAACCCACCGGTAGCTACAAACAACTCATCTGGTTTATTCACGGCGCATATAATAGCCGTCTTTTCTGACTCCACCAAATTAACTACCTTATCTGGATACTGGCTTAGAAGATGTTCTCCAAACAGGCATTGTCTAAACAAGAAGTCTCTTGCATGCAACGAGTGATAAAACATGACATGAGGTCGCTCATTGTCACCGTCTTTTTCCTTCACTCTTTTTACATCAATCTCATTCCCCTGGCTGTCGGTCTTTATATAAAAATCCATAATCTTGCCGGTTCTGCATACAAAGTCCTTATCTATCTGCCAGAATATACAACACCCTTTCCATCCCCATAAGTCCATTGTTCCAACATGATACCTTCTAAATACGTCAGATACCCTTTCTTTTCCCCATAGAGACGATAAAAATCTAAATACGGTGTTTCTATCGTCTGGAACTACAGTCCTCTCAAACTCGCTAAAAGGTATGTAATTTACAACGTCAGGATTTACAGGAGGACGATAAGCTCTTATGCACTTATTTCCCGAAATCCAAAGATCTTTGTCACCTACATCCTTGCCGGTAGGTCGTTTATCATAACCGCAAGTTCGTTCATGATCGCATCTTCCAAACTCATTGCCAGCGACCTGACCGGTCGCCACATCAATATAAGGGGTAAGGCACCGGCTTTTCCCGCAAGCCGGGCAGGTTAGCTTCAGTCGGCTCCTGCCAGGCCTGCGGTCAAGTTGAAACCGAGGTACGTTTTCGTATTTTCTAAAATCAAGCATCCTTAGCTCCTCTCATTGCTTTTTATATCATGAACCTTTTAGATATTTCCTCTGCAATATCATATACAACCGTATGATCCTCTTCATTGTATGGTTTATTGATATTCAACACCCCTTTTCTCACTTTGAATTTCTTATCTTTTCTAAGGTGATTCAACATACCTTGTTGGAACACACAGTCCGCCTTTTCAAGTGCTACACTGTCTTCTGTCCATTCTTTCAGCGTATATCCTTTACTGCTCGTGCTTTTTGGAGAAAAGTTCATAATACGTGCATCAATGCCATACCATGCTTTAACCATTCTTCTTTCAGCTTCCAATTGGAATGCATATGATTCCCATATTCCTCCCGATTTAAAGTCAAGAATGACCACTTCTTCTTTTTCCACTTCTCTTACTTCCTTCTTCGGATCACCTTTTTTGAACTGTCCGGTAGCCCTTTGATACATGGCTCCAAAATAACCTTCTTCTTTGTATTTGAATGTCATTTTAACCATCGCATCAATAGGTGTTGCTACAAGGTAATCCTCTAAAGAAAGGATTCTTTCTATCATCATCGGTTTCACCTTGTAATCAGAACAGAATTTGGCAAACTTCATGACCCTGACAATCATATCGTCAAGATCATCTATGCTATTAAAGAACCGATCAAGATTTTTCTTAGATATCTTCAGCTTGCCTTCTTGCACTGTCTTAACCACAAAGCTTCGATTTAAGACCATATCTCTACCTGTTAGGTACAATCCGTATAAGTAGTGCATGATCGTTCCCTTATCGGCTTCATACTGCGCTACCTCTTCTGGATTGCGACCAAGCATCTTTATCTCTTGCTTCCATTCCTGAAGTGCTGTCTTATCATCTACATACCCATCTTTGATTAAAGTTGTTACCGAAGCATATATCTTAGCCGTCCCATCATCCATCTTTCTTACATAAAAACGATTATCGTCTAATGTCAATCTTACGAATTTGGGGGTCTCAATCTTCTTTAACTCATCACAGATATAAAACGGCTCTAATGTTTCCTGATTTTCTGTAAACGGATTCGAATCTTCTTCTCCAGGGTTAGGAGCGGCTTCCTCCGCCTGAGCTTCCGGTTCCTCCTTCTGGACCGGCTCTGGCTCAGGCGCCGGCTCTTCAACTACTGGAACCTGTCCACCTCTTTCCGCTATGTCTCTGTTCTTTATTAAAGACATAACCTCCTTCTTCAACTGCTCTGGTGTTTGGTTAGGATCTGACACCGACATCACAACATCGTTCATTCTAAACAACGTATTTCCTTCTCCTTCTACCATAGGCGCAAACCCTAAATCTGTCAATATTTTTATTTTCTCTTTCATGATCTTCCTCTAATCAATTCTTCTTTAATACAATGTAACACTGTTTCCACTTCATCTTTATCTCCATCTTTCACTGCGATAGCTATATCCTTGCCATAACTCTCTCTTCGTATGTGAGCATAAAAGATAGTTTCATCGTCAGCTTCTATTCTTATTTTATAAAGTTTTCTCATATCTGTCAATTATTTCAATAATTAATCTACCTCTTTCTTTAATCATTCCCCTGCTTTCCATATCCAGTACCTTCTTTACCGCATACTTCCACACAAAAGGAAATTCTGTTTCAAGTTTATCAAATTCCATCCGGTCAAGATACATGTCGAATACCGTATGCTCCGATTCATGAAGGAAAACTATATTATCCCTGCAAGTAGCAACCGACTTATATATCCTTTTCGGAAGTATGTGACATACGTTACATACTGTAGGAAAATGAATAGCCTTACCGGTCATAGACATTCGAATAGTACTCAACTCCTCCAACATAAGACGAAAAAACCCGGATAAATCCGGGTTCTCTAACTTTTTCTTCTTGCTGCTGTTTTTAATGGATGTAATTCTGTCTTTTTTCTTCGGAGTCAACTCTTTGCTCCTGCAAGCCTGGCATAAGCCATGACTTCTTATCATTACTTTTCGTCCGCATTTTTCGCAGACGTACAATTTCTTTTCCACTTTTTATATTTCGATACAAGCGATATGTATTTAGATATAAGCGATATACTTGAAAAAGATAACGCCGTTAAAGACAGCGTATATGGTAAGTTCATTAACCATCTTGGCACTTCTTCTGTCTTAATCACTATCAGTAAAGTAGCACCTGCCACTACCAATAATACAATTGCTGTCGCAAGTGCTACACGGGAAACAACATCACTCATCAGTTTTCTTTTCTCCCAATTTTTCTACGCCTTTTTGCAGATCGTATTTAAACACTTCAATGATTTTCGTTTCCACAATAGACTCGCAATTCCAGTCTCCTAACGTACCCTGCATACCTTTAGTCAACACAGCTTCGGCGTCTTTAGGATTGCCGGCCTGGATATACATATAGCATGGCGTTTTCTTTTCTTTACCTTTCTTTTCATCCAGTGTAATGTAATTCACCTTGCACTTATACCAGTACTCAGCTTCTCCGTTGAAAAAGATTTCTAACGCTTTAATAGGGTTAATTTTTACAACCTCGAAAGAATTGTACAAATCCTTAAAGATCTCCAACGATCTTGATTCTGCCTCTGTATAAGACAAGGCATCCACCAAATACTTTTCAGTTACTTTCTTTTTTTTGCCGTTCTCGATATTATCAATCTCGGCTTTTACCGTAATTTCAAACCAGCGATTCATTGTATTAATATTTAATTAGTTGATTTCTTTCCTTTCTCTATACTATTTTTAAATCTTTCAGAACACCACTGCAAAACATCCATCATCATCATCTCATTATTAGATAAGATGCCTTTTATAATTAACGCCAATTGATGCTGTGACATTCTTAGGCTCATATCAAATCTTCTTTCCTCTTCATTTACTATCGTGGCTACGAAATACTTACACCCCTCTAAGTGCGCCAGGGCTTCAATCATAGCTTCTTTTATCTCTTTTTCTTCCATTATGTTTGTTTTTTTTTGGGCAAAGATATGTCTTTTGATAATAAAAAAGATTCAAAATGATTTAATTTAGCTTAATTACTGCTCTTTTGATTCGTCCGGTATAGGCATGTCAAACTTTTTTCTGATAAACGACTCTGTTTCTTCATTGAATGGATAGGCTTCCTTAATAAAATTCATAGCTACCTCCATATCACCGTCTGCTATATCTTTATACCTTTCAAAGGTACCAACCAGGTCATTGTTATATGAACGCTCTTGTTTTATGTTGTACACGTATTTCAACACCCTGTCTTTAATTTCATTGGCTTTTTTCACAGTATCATTGAAGGAATTTATACTTTCCAATTCTGGATCTTTGCTTTCCTTGTTTACCTTATCAAACTCTTCCTTGCTATACCCCGCTTCCCCTTTAACAGCCGGGCAAACACTTTCTTTTATGATCCAAAACTGTTCATACGATCCTGTCAGAAACCTTGATTCTATTTTAAATGCATTATATTTAACAAGCAAATTAGCCACCTCTGTTGCACCTTCTATGGTTCTAAAACCGATGCCGATATCTTTTAACATAAATACTGGAACTCCAGTTCTTGGATACACGACTTCTTTTTTGTTCTTTATATTCCAGTTTTTAGCTTCAATTGGAATACCTTTACCAGCAAGCTCTTTGTCTATATACAGATATATCTCTTTGCATGTCAATGCCACAATCTCATCTCTGCTTAAATCAAAAACTGTTTTCATTTTTTTATTCATTAAATTAAATAACTTACTTCTTTGTTTAGGCTCCGTATATTCCACCCATATATCGGCTGCCACATTTCTCAGAAATTCCATAAAGTCTTGATGATCCCTGTATTCAACAGAATCAACTTTTCTCACAAAACTTAGAATTTCCTTTAGCATTTTATTGTTTTCTTCAAGAAACTCTCTGTCGGTCATGATCTCGTGAAAATATATTATTCAACATGTGTCAGCTCCACGTGGAAGAAGCATTTGTGCTCCACATTGAGTACATCTCACCCAGTCTCCATGCTGCACCCCTTCGTATGTTCTTGTTTTCATATTTATTGTTTATCATTTATAACATTTACTTCTTCGCTCCACAAATGTCTCTTATATATCGGAGTGATGCCGATCAGAATACCACTATCTTCGCCCCAATACTGAAGTGTTTTGGACTCGATTTTATGATGCAATTCCTGTATTCCTCCTTTGTTTCTGTCATAAGGATAAAAATCAGATAACTTTATCGTTTTCATTTTTCTGGATTTTCAGCAGTTTCTAAAAGACATCCATTGCCCTCAAAAGGAATGCAACAGTCCCATAATGTCCCATTGGAACATTCGTACTTATAAGGCAATCCATTATAATCGTCCACAATTTCCCTTGCAAACAAACTGATATGCCATTCTTTATCGTCCTCGTCTCTTACCAGCACTTTGTCAAACGGCTTAAACTCATATTTCGGTTTTTCTTCAATTCCGAAGAAGCGTTTCAAATACTCTTTAGCTTTAGGTTCTTTGCTTGCCTTTAATGCGTCAACCAACTTTTGTCTTTCGGACTTAGTGGCAAATCTGTATTTTTCTATCTGATTTTCCCAAGCAGATAAACCATCTTCTATTTTAAGAATACCTTTTTGATTTAAAGAGGCATAAAAAGACGTTAAATATTTCCCATGTGTATTTAAAATAAAGATATAGCTACCATCTTTATTACTTAACACCTCTCCATCTTTAAACGTAGTATATTCTGGAACTTCAAGAAGGAGTCGATTTGCGCTGCTAAGTGCTTTTCCTGTAGCAGAAAACCAGTCTGCCGATACAGAAATCGAATGAATTACAACCAATAACGGACAATTTGACGAATTGTCTTCATATACGATTTCTGCTCTATTTTGTCCTTTCTCTGTCACAATACGACCTGCTATTTCCCCTATGTTTATTTTTTTCGCCGTTTCTAAATCAAACGGGATTGTTGCCATTTTATATTCCATAATCTTATTTGTTTTTATTGGTTCCTAAAAGATGTTCGTTCCCTTCGTATGGGATACACTGACTAAATCCTACCCCTCCTAAGCATTCGTATTTATTATCTCCTACTGATTCTCTGGAAAATAGATGCAATTTCCACCTCTCTTGGTTAGTTCTTCTCACCAGCACTCGTTCAAATGGTTTGAAGTCACGTTTCGGCATCTCATCTAATAGATACTCATATTCACTTAAATATCGTTTTATTATATCTATTTTTCTACTGTCTTCGGCTTTTATAATCTTTTCTGCTAAAAATTTCTTCTCTTCCTCTATAGCCTTTCTTACATGCCGTTTTCTATATTCGTCATACACATCAGTCCATAATTTGTAATCAAACCCAATATCTCCAAATGATGCCATTCCGCATATACATCCCATTACCCCTTTGGTAATAATTCCATCATATATGAATTGATATCCATTAGTGCTTGTTAATACATCTCCTTTCTTAAAATACGCTCCAGCCTCTACTTTCAATTCCAGAGTGGTGCCGCCAATAGTACAACCTTCCGTGTTGGCATATATAGCACTTATCCCATATCCATCTTTTTTTACAAAAAGCAAATTATAAGGACCTGCACAGTCTTTCGACTCATGTACAAATTCTATTTCAATATTATCAATTAATACCGAACCTTCTATTTCTCCGCTTTTAATTTTTCTCGCCGTATTTAAATCAAACGGAACAATAATTGGATTTTCCATATTTTTCTTATTTTTTAGTTGTTATGAAATAAGATGAGTTACTTAAACCCATCCCAGTTGTTTTGCTATTCTCTCCATTTCGTCATATGCTATCCTATGACATCCAGCGGTTAGCAAATCGTTTTCGTACCGATTTAGACTCCACTGGTGACCGGTGACGTCCTCCACCAGACCGTGCCGAAACTCGGCGCCCCGGTGCATTGCCGACACAGCCCGCCACAGTTTTCTGGCTTCTGCTACTCCAATCTTTATCTGTTTACTTGTCTCAATAATATTTCCTTTTATACGGATCCAGGCGTTAGGTTTTTCACCAGGAATATAGAAAGGTGTATTCAAGAAATTTATTTCTCCTGACTTCCACTCTTCCAGTTTTTCATCAAAATCCTTGTAACGGGCTTCTTCTTCCTTTCTTAATCTCTCTAATTTTATTCTTTCTCTTTCTTCCTCACCCTTTCTCCATCTTTCAGATCTTTCTGAATACTTAATCCATGTACCTTCCCCGCAAACTTCATCAACAATCACATTTACGGTCCCTAACACTTTTAATCCTTGATGATCTAATAAAATTTGAAAGATGCGTTTTAATTCATGTACGTGCTTACGCTTGATACTATCTCCGCTCTTGGATAATTCATGATTGGTTCCAAGCCAATCATTAGCACTCTTTTTAAGGATACTCTTAGCAGTCCCCATGTTAAAGAACTGAATGTAATCCATCATATTCCCAAAAGCGCCCCAAATATCTGTATAAGATAATTCTGTTTTAGCTCTTTTGTATTTTTCAATAGACTTCTTAATTGATTCCAGTTTGCTGGCAACAAACCTCATATCACCAGTATCCGATATATTATTCCCTACACTGAAAACCATTGCCCAAGTTGGTATCGCATTACGAACATAGCATTGATGTTTGTTCGTGGTAGCAGAATAATAATCTTCATTTATCAGGTATGCTTTCTTCCCTTGTTTGTTTTTTACTATTCTCCCGACTTCAAAGTGATACCCATAAGAATAAATACTTGTACCTTCAAAGAAGAAATTGCTCCCTGATGCTAATTCTTCTTGTTCATGAGCCCACAAGTGAGCGACCATTGAATTGTTCATATAAATATCTTTTTAATTGTTTAACTTACCTTTATCATATGACATTCTCTTTTCGTATTTTTCAATACGTTCGGTTATCATATCGCAGAAGACTTGCCCCTCTTTTTCGGAACCTCTGAAGTAACCAACCATCTTCAGAATATTTCCGTCAAATTCATGGACAAACTTGTTATAATAATGTTCACCCATTACCCGTCCGTATTTTTCTACGAACAAATCCTTGTCCAGTGATTCATCCTTAAAGCAACGGTTGTAATCCCATCTTAACGCCTTAATTAGACGAGAGATTTTACTAATAAATTCGTCTTTACTGAATGGTGCTTCTTGCGCTATTTCCATACGCAATTTTTCTGCTGCTGTCATAATATTAATCTGTTATTTTATAATAATAATCAAGTTCCTCTCCCTTAAAGTTGTTCATGGCATACTCGTCAGCTTCCCGCCACAACCGGTCATACAATGCGGCCAGTTCACGATTGCTTTCATAATGCTGCCAGATTTTATGATTCAATACGAGCGTTAATTCCGTGAAAAACTTATAATCATCTTCCCATTCACTGAATGCACGTTTGTAGGTATCTTTGACACCTGCTACACCATACTTGTCGGCTATGCTGAAATCTTCCCAAAAGGTAGTTATCAGGTCATAGCCGTTCTCCTGCATAAATTCTCGAAATGTCATAAGCTATTATTTTAATCTTCTTTTTACATTATGCTTACTTTTTCCAGCACCAAAAATTCACAGCATATTTCCCAGTAGTTATAAATATCTTATCCCCTCCTATCTCCGCAAGTATGTTCTTTCCAAATATCCTTGTAAGAAGCGGTATGTACTTTGCATCTATAGGTAAATCCTGGGTTTCTTTTATAGGTCTATATGGCACAAACGTTTTGTTCTCATATACCATCTCAATATACAATCCATCCGGTGATTCAAATACGTCTTTTCTTTTCTGCCTCATCCCAGACCGTATTATCTGTTCTTTCCAAGATTGAATATATGATTTTTTACGGGTCTCATTTATCTTATTAATAACCTCTTCCTTAAATTCGTAATACTCATATATACGACCTTTGTAGTCAGCTATCATTTCTTCAATCTTACTTTCGGATGCCCATAACCCATAATACACGTAGCAATCCAATAATCTATCTACTGAAGAAACACCAATCAGTACCATTTTAGAAAGTGGATTTCCCTCTTTTTCCAATTCTTCTCTTGCTCTGTCTGTCGCCGCATCCCACCATTGCCCTTCACACTTCTCTATCTCCCCGTTGTCAAGTACGATATCGAACTTTCTACCTCCGAAAGCTTCTCTTCGCTCATTTCTCTTTGCAAGGAAATCATAGAATATACCTCCTATCCTTCCAATAATGGTATCATCTCCGTACTTTGTGCTAATTTTATCAGGCATTTCGTCAAAGACAAGGAACTTCGATTCTCCTGACTCTACTAAATATAATAGCTTCATGATTTATCTCTTTAGATGTAAGTTATGCTGCCAACATTAATCTGCATTATATCGTTTTCCAACGTAATGAAATTATTTTGTTTTATGGGCCCAAACATCAATCCATATACACTTACTGTATTAAACAGCCTAACAGTGTGAAAATCTTCATTTGGCTCTACCCTGTTTTTATCCCAATATCCCAAATCGTTGATAGTTGCCGGGAATCCTCCTACGTCGTTATACTTATAGTAATCGTTTTGATTGAAAACGATTCCCTTTATTAACAGGTTCCCGATGCTTTTCATGTTGAATCCGGACAACGCGATCTGCTCTGAGATATAACTAATCAAACAGTTGTGATACGTGTTTGGCTTATCTCCTCTCTCGTTAATAATTTTCTTCCATTTCTTCGTTAATGGAACCCTAATGTCCATATATGTACCAAATACGACTATGTTAGGACATTCTCCTTCAAACTTCGTTAAATCTTCTACTCTCATAATTAACAAACATTTGTATTGTTTTCGTCGTTCACTATCTGACTAATGTACGGTCCTGGCCACAGACAGCCAGGCCGACCTCATGGCAGGGCAGGCGCCGCCTTACTCTGGCTGTTCTACCCACTCCCTGTATCCTACATTAAAACCAACAGGATCACACCTTTTGATCATAGTGCCATAATTCTCTCTACCGCAATACCTGTTCTTTCCTCCAATGATCCATCTCTCATCGTCTCTATCTGGAGATATTGAGTTAAGATACTTCTCATAATCTTTTCTACTCTTTCCCATCTTTGTCTTGATTTAAGCAATAGTTAATAAAATAAGCAACCTGTTCATTTTCCCCTGTATTATCATAATCACCTAAAGTCATATCATCATAATCCAGCAGAACTATACGAAAATCGTTTTTTCTGACATACACTTCCGTTAAATACATAGGAATCCCAGCAATTTCTATTATCACCGGAAACTGATCGTCAAAGTCAAATACATCATTAGTTTCTTTAAATTCTTTAAACTCTTTAAATTTTAGCTTTATAATTCCATTGTTTTCTGCTAATGCTTCTTTGATGTACTTTAATCTTTTTGCATTCAGATCAACCTCCGCTTTTTCTATTTCTTTGTACAATTCATTCAGATCCATATTCCACTATATTTATGTTGTCAAATTTTTCTTTTATAACATCCAAGGCGCCACACTCGTTTGTTACCATAGCATACTTTCCTGGCTTCATTCTCCACAGATTGAAATACCTTGTCACATTTATAATGTTGTTAAATAATGATATTTCGTATCTTGTATTCCCATTTACATCATGTCCAGCTTTTTTAAAATAACATAGGGTCGGCTTGTATTTGAAATAATTAAAAAGCCTATACCATCCCTTTCCGTTACATGTTTCACGATTCCATATTCCAGTAAGCTTCCTATATCCCCTTACCGGTATTTTCTCTATTTCTTTTGGTACAATCTTGACATACTCTCCTTCTCCGATTGGTATAGTCATATTACCTGCCTCTTCCGTGCAAAAGTATTCTATTTCAGATGCCATTCCTTTATACACATAGAACCGGTATGGGTTCCCGCCAGGGTCTACCCGATCCATATAGTATAATATCACTTTGTCTACTTTTATCTTTTTCATTCCTTTATTCTCCTTATCTTTAAATCGTTATTCCCACAGTATTCCTTCAACCAACTATCCGTTAGATAACGATTAACTCTATCGTATTTCTTTTTCGGACCCTTGCTCCAGAATTTCCATTCGTTTGTGATATTGTACCCATATTTATCAAACCAATGGATATAATACACTACGTTACCGTACAAATCCACTCTTTTTCTTTCCTGTATGACTACCTCGTAAGGCATCTTCTTGCCTCTTTTCTCCATCTTTGTCCTCCTTTCTTGAATAAAAAAAAACGGCACCTATCTTCGCAGACCAGTGCCGGTAACTAACTTACATGGAAAACTATTTTACTTCAACTAATTCTACAGAGCTGTAGAATTTAGTGAAGCTACCAACAAATTCTCTTATATTTTTATATTCTTCTGGTCGTTTTCTGTTACCGTCTTTTATATAATTTACCCACAGTCTATCTTCTATGCTCTTAATCGCATTTTCTATAGTAAATTCGTCGCTGACACACATTAAACACGAAGATCCGGTTTTCTTATGTGGTTTATACACCCTTGAAAAAGACCACATTTTTATCCTGTCGTATATATATCCGTTGTTTGGATAAACGAATCCTATCCGGCTGTCACCTTCTTTGGCATAAAATACACCTGGCTCCTTCCCGCCCTTTCTATATACTACGAATCCTTTTTCTTTTAGGATCTTAACCACTTTATTTAATTTATTTTCTACGTTCATTTTCATGCAAAAATTTAAAAACGACCTTCATTACATTTCCAAAGTTCTCCACCTTAACCCACTCGTGAGCTACTGCTCTAAGTACGGATGTTTCGTATGTCGGAATATCGTCTTCTTCAACCACCTTACAAGAAGCCAGAACTCCTTCAGTCGGCTTTAGTCCGAGGTCATGCAGCTCGCAGAGACCGCCCGGCTGGCGGAATGCGCACCACCCGTCTTTCTCTGTTGGCTGGATCATCGCTATTGGTTTTTCTTTCACTGCAAGATACCCTACCATCCACATTGTTTCTTTTAACCTGTCAGCGTATCCGGCATCTATGATAGCCTCTATGTCTTTTGGCGTACCAATACAAGGAACTTTACACATGTTTTTACATTTATCACATGTACAAGGTTGCTCCCATCTGTTATGATCTATGCCTACCAACTTCTTTATCCGTTCTACTTCTTCTTTCATATTATACTATCTCTGTTAGTTTTTCATAATACAACTTCATTTCCGGTGAAGCATATTCCATGAATGCTTCGAATAAGCGAGGTACCTCTATTATCATATTCACATTACAACCTTCTGCCTGTGAAAGCGATTCAAGATCATTACTGTATGAACATGTTACATAAGCTCCTACATTAAACACATGTAAATCTAATCTTACATATTCCATACATAAATCTAACGCTTTAAACAAGTTCTCTACCTCAATCTCCTGAAATAGGTCTATAAACATCCTTAAATCCATTATTTTACCACCCTTTCTATGTGTTTAATTAATACTACCGCCATTCCATTGCCGGTTTTTATCGCACATTCCGATCCTTTTATCCATTCTACACATCCTACATACTTTTCTGTAGAATGAAAACCTGGATTGTATTTTCCAGATGTACTGAACTCTACCGTATTCCCCACCTTCAGATCATCAAAAGCAATAGACCATGTGGTCCAAATTCTATCATGTCTCCCAGGCTGAATAGCTCCGATTACGCCTTTTTTACGACCGTTTTTTATCGCCCTTAGTATTATCTTTCTATCACCTTCGATAAGGCTGCAAAAGCGCCCGTAAAAGGTCAAATCAACCTGTTTTCCTCCTATTTCTTCTCTTATTTTTGTTATTCTGTTCATTTTCTGATTTTGTTTTATTTTTTTCCTTGTTTTTTCTATCTTCTATAGAAGATGATAATAACATTATCTTTTCTATGTTACTTTTTGACTGTAAAAAAGAATCGCATTTCATTACTACTACCACCTTCTTAAGTTCCCCATTATCGTATAGCGATACACGCATCATGTTTTGCGCCTCGTCCACTATCAGACCTGGAGTAGTCTTAGCCATTTTACGTAGCTTGTTATACTCCGGTCTTTCCATTTCCTCTGTTTATTACTCTATAGTATTTATCCTTATCCCCTTCTTCTAACTTCTCCAGATAGAAAATTCCATCATGCAAATGAGACAAACAAAACCTGTATCCGTATTTCTGTACTCTTCTTACATGATCCCGCAGTCTTATCTCTTCACTTTTGTCTTGTACTTTGATCTTAATACTGTCTCCTTCTTTGATTGTGTATAAAATAGTTTGAATCTCTTCTTTTTTCATCTTATAAAATATTTTAACGGCAGCACCTATACTCACGCACCACTACTGCCTTATGTTTAACAATTAAATACTTAACTCTTCAATGGTCAAGCCTTTTTCTTTTGCCCACTTTAGCATCGCGCATAATTCTGTTTCTGACTTATATTTCGGATCACGCCACGCCCATCCGAATTTATCCAGGACATGATGATATAATTCGTCGGCCTTTGCCGTGTAAATGTCTTTGAATAAATGCTCCGAACCTTCCGGTATAAGCATCTCTGTTGTTGCAAAATCGGAATACGATAAACATCCGTAAGCATATTCTGTTATTTCACTCCATGCTTCTCCGGCTTTAAATCCAAATTCTTTTACAAAAGCCAAAGTTAGATACATATTTAATAATATTGTTACATCATATTCCGAATCTGACTTTCTTTCTATTATTTCCTTTTCAAATTCCTTTAAATCTTCAGGCCCTAAAAAGATGTATCCTGATACCGACCGGTAATTAGCCTCCGCATACTTCTTGCATTTATCATCATTGGCAATCTTACCAATGTTAGATAACATCTTTTGCCTCCATTCATCACAAAACTCTACCCTTGCATCCATCCAATCAGTACCATAATTGCGATCTTTTGGATGTCCGACCGATATTACCTTTATGTTATTCACACCATATTCATAAAGGCGTTCGCCCACCTTATTCGCCCATTCCTGTACAAAAGGAATAAACTTATTGCAATAAGAATCAAAATCAAAATCTAATTCCTCCTCATATTCCGGCATCTCTTCATAATCTTGTTCAAAGAAATAGCGAGGATCTGCTATTGTTTCATAGAAACTTACGTTAATGAAACAAAACTCGTTGGTTGTCGTTTTTAATATCATAGCTTTTTGTATTTACGTACATTTTTCTTGCCATAGAATCTACACATGGCACGAATCTGACTATAAAATACTTTTGTCCTCCTGGCCTCAAAGTATTTAAACATTTCTTCATTCTTTGTTTCCCAAACGTAATCCGTTTGGGAACTCATGTGATTTTTGTCCTTGCGTGAATAATGGTAATATGATACCACAACACGTTTCGCACCATTCTTTACAGGTACGATATTCACATCTATGTTATTATCTGTCATATTATTATTGTTTTATGTATTATACAAATACAAAGAGCGCATACCTTCACAGGCTGGCGCTCCTTTCAATAAAAATGAAAAAACTAACATTACATAAACATATTGTTTTCTGCTCTTTATTACAATACTTTTGTTCCGCAATTATTATATCTTCCGTACTCTTTTTTCGTATCATTCAAAATTTCAAAAACCATCTTCTTGTGATCTTTGTTTGGTAACTTGTCTTTAACGGCCGATATCACGCTCACTATAGACGTAAAGCCTGAATCTGTTATTGAACACAACAACAAACCTCTGTCGTTGCCTGTGCTTATCGCTGACGCCTTTATAATATCATTCCTATATATTCTCATAATCTTTCGTTTTATTGTCTACAAACTTATCTATATCATCTCTTATTCTTTTTAGCACTCCGGCTATAATCTCCGGCATCTCTCCTCCGGTGCGGTTCAGAGTTTCTATCACCCCATCAATCCTACCAATTTGACACCACAAGAAATTGGCGTCTTTCGTATTAAATTTCCCCATCATGTCTTATTTTACAGTAAACAACTTGCTTTTTTAGGCACCAGTCTTGCGATTCTGAGAGTGAACACCGTTCAGAGTCGTTAAAAAATATACAATCTTTGCAGAACATAGGGGGGTCTTCGTCGTCACCAACTACTTTGACGTCACACTCTATGCCATGCAATTTTAATCTAAATACGTCTCCTACTTCTTTAGAAGACAAATCCATGTCTGGACCAAATGTTATTACTTCCATATGATTATGCTTTATTGTTTGTGAGATACCCAGAATCGAACCAGGACCGACACATACATACCGGCACGCCGCGTCATCCCCTCTATGATACAGAAATAGACATGCCTATCCTCACGAACCGACATGCCAAAACCCAAAACTTAATTTGATGAATAAAATAGATTAACAAAAATACTATTCTAACTCTTTTATAATATCTTTCACAATATTCAGCCGCACCTCCTTCGTTTCTGGACTAATACAACCAAACCACCCATAAAACGTTCTTGTTTCCTCTGGTTCTGTGGCCATACTTATCTTCTCTTCCAATTCCGGGAAATATATCCTCACCAGTTTATTTGAACTCAACTCATAAAAATTATGTGTTTTGAAAAACATTAATACTACATTTCTCAATGCAACACATATATATTCCCCATCCTCTAACCTATCAATTATCTCATATACCTTTTTCCATATGAATAATCGCTCTTCTTTTGTAAACATACCCTTCTTTATTTTTATAATATTATTAGATTGTATGCAGACTTTTCCATGTACACAACACTATGTTCATGTCCAAGTATTTTCTTTGCTGCCTCTTTTTTTATCGCACAATATCTCCCTGTACGATACGGATTCTTTCGATCTGATCCATCCTCGACCTCGATAATAAAACAGCCTCCTTCGTCTATTATCTTTTTGCAATTGTCACATACTTCGCCCGTGCATATATGATGCGGCGCCTGCCCTTTGATATTATTTCCTAATAAAGCAATCCCCATCTCTTCGCCACATATCATGCAGACTTCTATAGACGGATTCAATCCGTGTTCTGGATGTAATGTAATACCATCTTTCATTTTCTTTCCTCCTTCATTAATTCTATTATAAACTTTTTATCTTGTTCCCACAATGGCAGCCCTTCTTTTACTGTGTATGCCACTGTTTCCCTCTCTCCTATTAATCGCACGGCAATCTCTCTTGCTTTCAAGTCATCCTCCTCATGCGATTTATTTATTAAATCATAGGCACATGATTCCACCTTTTGCCTTTCGATTATTATCGAACCCATTAACTCGCTTATATACGATCCTAAAAACGATAAGACATTAATAGCTTTCCCAATATCATTTGAAATAGCACTTGCTAAATACATCTTATCCATATACTCCGGCAAAGCCTCGTATGCCGTTTCTATGTTTTTATACTGATTTTCGTTTACCTCCCTTTTAATCAGTTCTTCAAATTCTTCTTTTAACATGTTCTTCCCTATTTTAATGTTGTGTGAGATCGCCGGAATCGAACCAGCCTACCGCACCATGAATCCCATAAAGCAAATGCTCCGATCTTCGCAGATGGGAGCACTTTGTCTAAAGCATAAGAAAATTAATGAAGAAATTTTTCTCACTTACGCCATAGCATCTAAAATAGCTATCAGCACTATTTCTATGACAAACATAATAGAAAATATCTTAAATGCCTTTTTCATATCGCTATCTCCTCCTTCTTCTTCATGTTTATAGTTCTTCTATATAGGACCTCTCCGGTCGTAATATTCTGTGCGCTTACACTAATACGAACACAGTCCTTTAACCAACTCGGTCTGTGTTTAAGCAATTCTTTAGCACTCGTTCTTAATATCATCTCTTTGGCATCTGATACCGGCATAGACCTGTTGCTTATTAGTCTACTACTTTTCGAACCTGTAGAAGATACCCAATCTATCCAAATATAAGATATTGTTCTTTCCATCTTTTTTCTTTTTACATTCCACAATAAACTGTCCTGGCTCTGCTCCGACCTACGTTCCACCTACAACCGCAGGCCTTAGCCCAAGGCGCCGCCTACTCCCCCTCTATGGCAGCCTGTTCGTACCTACAAAGCCAATCTCCATCTATACAACTATCACTACGCGATAATAAACATTTATCCTTATAACAATCATAAAAAATACACCTATCACAACTGTAATCCTTAACTTCTGCACAGCTAACTACCTTAGCATATACTATACCATCACTGCCTTCTATTCCTTTCACCCCAAAAATAGAACCTTCTCCCTCCTTACTCAAATCTAAGTCAGGCGCAAAGTCATATACGTTCATGCCATCCATATTTTAATTGTTAAACATCCCGCTTAAAAAAATACTCACATAATGCAGTCCTTAACCCTTAATCTGTGGGAAACCTACAGAATACTGTTTTAAAAACGATGTCATACTGAATTTTGTGGAAAAAACTACAGAATGCTGTTTTAAAGCACTGTAAGTCTTTATTTTGTTGGAAAATCCTATATAATGCTGTTTTAAAACGTTGATCTGTTGAATTTTGTTGGAAAATCCTATATAATGCTGTTTTAAAACGTTGATCTGTTGAATTTTGTTGGAAGGGAGTGCCCTCCCTCTCCAACTCTCCAACCCCGGCTAACTCTCCGGCTTTCCGCATAGAACCTGCGCTCTCGGCCTCACTACCGGCATACGGAGAGCGCTACAAGCTTATATTCTGGCATGAGGTGTGGGGTGTTTGGAGATAATATCATTCCATAGAGAGAATAGAGAGTCTTCAGCCCACGCCCTACCGTCTGCTCCTCCTATCAAGATAGATATTTAAGCCTATAATCAAAGCCAATAAAGAAAAGCAAAAGACCATTACGATATTATACTGATCCGGTCCGTACTCTAGCATAGAGCGAATACCAACCGACAGAAAATACAAGTCAGCCACTAATAAAAACCACCACATAAAATAAAAAATTTACAATAAGTATGTCCGAAAATACGGGGATTATAAAACATAACTAATTGATAATCAAGCATACCTTATTTTTAAGAAAAATACAATAAGCCTAATTTTCAATCCATAGAGACGAAAAAGACGGCATCCAGCACCCTATTTTGGGCCAGAAAACCGCCTACAGTTTCGTTTTAGACCAATTTTAACGACAGGATATAAACAAAATACCGACATTATATCCGAATACTCCTATTTTAGTTTCGTTTTAGACCAATATCGTTCACGTTCGCCGTTCACTCTCAGAATATCTTACCCGTAAATAGAAAGAGTAGGATACAAAAATAGGGCTGCTCCGATATTCGGAACAGCCCTACTCCTGTTTAAATACTGTTTATATTTTCCTTAACGTACGTTCGTGACGTATGAACCTTACGTTTGCATTTGTCCTTTCCTGTATCGGCATGATACGCTTCTTTAAGATCACGATACAACATAAATTCACGATACGCTCTTTTCCGCTTTTCTTTAGCTTCTTTCCTGGACAGACCGCGGACGTCTACCATATGAGATTTAAATTTCCTTTCCATTTTCTTTATGCTTTAATTATGATTAACTCCATCTATTAAGTGCTTCGATATAGAAACCCTCCGCCTCTTTATACTCACTTTCATTGAGTGTTTCCACCGTCTCGATATAGTTACGCAATGTTATTTTTACGCAACTGTTTTTAGATTTATTGAACGCTTCAGTTAAAGCGTTGACCATTTCTTTCTTTTCCATGTTATTATATTGTTTATAATTTAGAGGTTGCTCCGGAATCGAACCGGACGCGCATTCCTATCCTATAGAGATTTTATGCTACAACCAACAGCCCGTAATTAGTACGTAGTTCTTGTGTACGGGCCCGTACTATGTTGTTATTATATTTTCCGTCTGCTACACAATTTAGCCACAAATAAAGGCGATTGTGTCCTTGCGTTTTGATATAAGATGCTCCTACATGATAGGTTGCATGCTCATATCCTGTAATTTAATCTACAGCCCGATCCTATTTTACGTGTAGATCAGTAAGACACGTTCCCGAACGGAGACAAACCGTGTACAACGGTATGTTTTCTAAACTATACTCACATACCTAACATAAACCATACCTATTCGGATAGTCCACGCAGCAATACCAGCCCCTTTAATTGCCAACGGCTTCGATACCGGTATATTTATCCCCAATATGTAAAATAACTCTCTATTTTGTTGGCTTCAGTCTAAAGCATACGCGGGACGTGCACCCACCAACAACGGCGTACAGACGCGTTTAAAGGTACGCGCCCAACCTTGTTTTTTCACTGCTGATTACTTTCGTGTGCTAAATACTCAGATACGCACTTTGCAACGGTGCGGATAGAATAAGACTTAATCTTAACGGCCACATAAGTGGCTTTATATTCGTCCGTCTCTTTAACGATCCATTTTGCACTACTTTTCGTTTCCAACGTTTCCGCGGTTGCAAATCCGAAAGGCTTATACTCACCGCCATAAACTACATTATCGGAACACCAATCAGCCGTTTTTGCCTCAATTCCTTTCTCTTTATCTACTTTGCTATCCTTATATACTTTAGAGTATAGGGAAAACTTAACAAAGGTATCATCAACTTTTGGTAACATTTGGCTACACACAGCCACCAGGCGTTTTTTATCCTTGGCCAGAGATGCAACCTTTACAGCGTATTCTGCCGGTATTTCCAAGGCCTTGCAAATAGCCTTTAGATCAGCTCCATTAGCAAATAGAGCGTTGTACAGTTTAACAGCACCTACCAAATTTGCAGCATTTTCTTTGATAACGGCATTCTGTAGTTTGTTTACATTTTTTTTCGTAATCATATCCCAATATATTTTAATTGTTAAACAAATGATATTCAAATTAATGACCCACAACGCGGGCAATTACAGATACATATATAGCCAGCCCAACGGGTACACTATATAGGTTCACTATGTTAACTCGTAATCTCTCTCGATCACGACGCAAATATACTACATTTATCAATATTACATATATATATGCTATATTTTTTTTGTTAACTTGTATTAATTTCGATTCTATTATCTGATTATCAGTAAGTTGCAAAACACACAAGAGCAGTACTATACGCGTACATTAATATGTAGGATATATGTTTATTTAAGTGGCTTATAATCAATATGTTATAATAATACATTGATTATCAATAATTTAAATAAACTGTTGATAATCAGCGAGTTTATATGTTTGAGGTGAAAACGCGTTTCCGGTTTTCCAGCGAAGGGGGTGTGGGGGAGAAAACGCGTTTCGGGGGCGGGAGGTTCGTGATAGGTACCCCCTCTCTCTCATCACATAAATATTTTTTCTCATATCTCTCATCACATAAATATTTTTTCTCATATCTCTCATCACATAAATATTTTTCTCATATCTCTCATCACATAAATATTTTT
>OCQB01000062.1_pt1 | contig 144788 bp, 139 predicted proteins | sample 1538631 | NCBI WGS metagenome assembly OCQB01 (sample SAMN04571713, study PRJEB22368) | human gut metagenome | biome: human gut; material: stool | host: Homo sapiens | place: Luxembourg | collected 2012-10-19
GTATAATTGCATTAGCATTAACACTTGTTACTGCAACATTTGCATACTTCATGGCTCAAACGGGAGAAGGTAAATCAACCGACATAAAGATTAATGCAAGTACAGTTGATACTTTTACATTTGAAGCTGGTTCAGCATTAAATCTATCACTTAATCAAGAAAATTTTGCAAGTGGAAAAGGAAATCAAACAGGTACAACGTTTGCAAAAGCAATGTTAAGTGCAAATAATAAAACAAATACAGCCACAGATCATTACTATATGTATTTAAATATATCTGAAAATACATTTACATATACACAAGATGCAAATACACCAGAAATTTTATTATCTATTAAAGATGGTAGTAATAATGAAATAACTAGCGTTTCAGGTTTAACTTATAAAACGGTTACTGATGGAAAAGGTGCATCAATAAAAGGATTTGATATAACAAAAAAATCAGGATTAATAACAATATTAAATAATAGAGAAATAACAACTACAAGTTCTAAAACAGAAGAGTGGAATGTAACGGTAACATTTGTAAATTATAATTCTAATCAAGCAGGAAATGCAGGAAAAAATTTTAGTGCTAAGTTAATGATACAAAAGGAAAAAATCCCTACAGTTTTGTCTGATGTATGTACAAGTGGGAATAATCTAGCAACTTGTATAACAACATTATCAAATAAAAGTGAACCATCGATTGTAAATATATATCATCATACAAGCTCGTTAGCAAATGGAGCAGGAGATAATAGCTACAGATATGCTGGAGCAAGCGGTAGTGTAAATAATTATATTTGCTTAGGTTCAGATGAAGCAACTTGTCCAGATGCAAACTTGTTTAGAATAATAGGAGTATTTGGAGACAAAACAAAAGTAATAAGAGCAAAATCAGTTGGTGACAAAGAATGGAATACATCAGCTGACAATACATGGTCAAGTTCAAGTTTAAATACATATTTAAATGGAACATATTTGACCAGTTTAGGAACATTAGCAGAAAAAATAGCAACAACAACATGGAAAGTTAGAGGCGGAAGTTCTACATACTTATATGATGCACCTAAGATAGCATATCAATATGAAGTAGGAAGTAGTGCATTAACAACGACAAATGATGCAAAAATAGGATTAATGTATGTAAGTGATTATGGATTTGCAGCAGACTCAAGTGGATGGACAACAAAATTAAGTTCTTATAATAGTAATAATTCAAAAAATTGGTTATATTTAGGTTCTAATGAATGGACTATTTCGCGCAATTCCGGCACTGCGAGTAATGCGTTCGATGTGTTTTCTGGGTATGTGCTTAACCGTAATGTGATTATTAGCTATGCTGTTCGCCCGTCCTTCAATCTTGAGTCTTCGGTAAAATATGTATCAGGGTCAGGAAGTATGAGTGACCCTGTGCGAGTAAACTAAGTCAGGACATGTTGTTTGTCTAGCGACGAAGGTGCTAGGCAAACGGGGTAAAAAGTTATGCAGTGGCAAGAAGGACAGCAGTAGACTATGGTAGAATAATGTCTGTCGCGGCTCGCGGAAGAGTGCGAGGCAGGGCAGCTGGCAGCAAAAAAGTTATCAACATTAACATTTCTATCTAACATTTATATCCCACCAGATTTCGAAGAACTATGAAGATAACGTTTGAAAAAATGTTATCTTTTTTCTTTAATTTGATTTTAGTTTGTGATAAAATAATTACTAGGGAGTAGATTATGCATATACCACTAAAAGTAACAACAGATTATACATTATTAAAAAGCTTAATTAAGATATCTGACTTAATTAGTTTTTTACGTGAAAAAAACATTACTGCTTGTGGTATTTGTGATGAAAACTTATATGGAGTATTAGATTTTTATTTTAGTTGTAAGAAGAATAATATTAAACCAATTATTGGTTTAAATGTTAAATTAGATAACTTAGATATTTATCTATATGCTATAAATTATGATGGCTTTAAGAATTTACTTAAGATACATACTAAAAAAGAAAAAAATGAACTAAAAATAGATGATATTTTAAAATATGAAGAAAACATTTTAGTAGTAATACCATATGAAAGTAAAGAATTATTTCCTAAGTTAAGTGGAGTAAATAAATTATATATTAGTTATAAAAATACATATGAAAAAATAAATAGTTTAGTTTTAACTAAAAATGTTTTATATATAAATGATTTAAGGGTTCTAAAAAAAGAAGATGTAAATTATTTAAAATACATAGATAAATTAAGAAAAGATAATGTAGAATTAAATACTGATTGTTTTTTTAATACTGAAGTCTTAGATACTGGTTTACTTAATGAAGTAATAGATATGATTGATATAGAAATACCTTTAAATAAGAGATATATTCCCAAGTATAGTGATAATTCGTATGAAGTACTTAAGAATTTATGTATAAAAGGATTAAGTAAAAGATTAAATGGAAATGTAAATAAAATATATGCTGATAGATTAAAATATGAACTTGATGTTATAAACAAAATGGGTTTTGTAGATTATTTTTTAATAGTTTATGATTATGTTTTATATGCTAAAAAGAATAATATTTTAGTGGGCCCAGGAAGAGGTTCTGCAGCAGGGTCTTTAGTTAGTTATTCTATTGGCATAACTGAAATTGACCCACTTAAATTTGGCTTAATGTTTGAAAGATTTCTAAATCCTGAACGTGTTACGATGCCAGATATAGATATAGATTTTGATGCTTATAAAAGAGAAGAAGTAATCGATTATGTAAGGAAAAAATATGGTTTTAATAGGGTTGCTTTAGGATTAACTTTTACAACCTTAAAAAGTAAATTAGTTTTAAGGGAACTAGGTAAAATATTTAATATTAGCAATAATTTATTAGATAATTTTATTAAGAATATAAATGGTAATGTTAGTTTAAAAGATAATCTAAATAATGAAAACATAAAAAAATTTATTAATAATTACAAAGAAATAAAAGAATTATATATTGTTGCTATACATCTAGAAGGTTTAAAGAAAAATACTTCAACTCATGCTGCTGGAGTTATTATTTGTAGTGAAGATTTAGATGATTTAATACCAGTACATTATGATAACAATACTTTAGTAACTGGTTCTACAATGGAATTTTTAGAAGCAATTGGTCTTTTAAAAATGGATTTTTTAGCAGTTAAAAACTTAAGTACTATAGCTAATATTTTAGAGAAAATAGGGTCTAATAAATTAAAAAATATTTCTTTAGAAGAAAGGGACGTTTATAAACTATTTTCTAGTGGTAAAACAGACGGAATATTTCAATTTGAAACACCATTATTAAAAAGTTTAACAATGAATTTAAAACCTACTTGTTTTAATGATTTGGTAGCTCTTTTAGCTTTAGGAAGACCTGGAACTTTGGACATGGCAAAAAGTTTTATTAGAAGAAAAAATCATCAAGAAAAAGTAGATTATATTGATGAAACTCTAGAAGGTATTTTAAAAAGTACATATGGAATTATTTTATATCAAGAACAAATTATGGCTATATTAAGGTTAGTAGGAGGTTATACTCTTGCAGAAGCTGACTTAGTAAGAAGAGCTATATCTAAAAAGAAAGAAAATGTTATAAAAAGTGAAGAAGAAAAGTTTATAAATAAAGCAAAGAATAATGGTTATAATGAGGTTGTTGCTAGAAAAATATATAGTTTTATAAATAAATTTGCGAGTTTCGGCTTTAATAAATCTCATTCTGTTGCTTATGCTCACATTGCGTATGAAATGGCTTATTTAAAGGTTAAATATCCCGAATATTTTATTATAGAAATGATTAATAATAAAGATAGTGATAAGATAAATAGTTTAGTAAATTTTCTGAAAAATAAAGGCTTTAAAATATTAAAACCAGATATAAATATAAGTAAGGATAAGTATTTTGTTAGTGAAAACACCTTGATTATGCCTTTTAGTGATATAAAAGGTATTAGTAAAGATATAGCAACTAAAATAGCTGGTGCCCGTGGTAATGGATATAGTGATGTATTTGAATTTTTGAATATTACAAAAGATTTTATAAATGAAGATATATTTAAAATACTAGTTAAAAGTGGTGTGTTTGATAGTTTTAATGTAAATAGACATACATTAATAGAAAATATTGATGTAATATTTAACTATGTTAATTTAAGTGATGGAAGTAGTTTAATAGAAAAGCCATTATTAGTTGAAGTAAGTGAATATAGTGATAATGAACTTAGAGAAATGGAGTATGATTTATTTGGGTATTTTATCAGTAATCATCCATCAAGTAAGTATAAAAATGTTGTTAAGTTAGATAATTTAGAAAAATATTTATTTAAAACTATTAAATGTGTCGTGTTAATAGAAAGAATAAAGATGATTAAAACAAAGAAGAATGAAGATATGGCCTTTTTTAGTGCTAGTGATGAAGTAAGTAAAGGTAATTTTACGGTATTTCCTAAAAATATTGATGTAATAAAAGATTTATATGAACATGATTTAGTTGAAGTAACAGGATTAGTATCAAAAAGATTTGACAAAGTAAGTGTAATAGTAAATAATATAAGTAAGGTGGTTTAAAAATGAATGAAGAAGTAAGTAGATTTTTTAAAAGTATTTCTTTTAGTGATGAAAATTTTAATGATTGTATATTAGATAGAGTAGTTTTAAAAAAAGGTGAGAATAAATTTTTAGTGTATTTAAAAAATAAGGATGTTTTACCAGTTGGTAGTGTCAATAGATTATTTTTGTGTGCTATGAATGGTATAAATGGAGAAAAAAGTGTTGAAGTAAATATAAGTTATGATAATATAGATAATAATGATGTAATAAATTATTTAAACTATTTAATTGATGATATTATAATAAAAAGACCATCTTTAATAAGTATTAAAAAAAGTAATATTGAAGTATTAAATAGTACGATATATTTTCATGTTTTAAATGATTTTGAAAAGAGTGATTTATTACATGAATCAAAAGATATATTACAAAAGCTAGAAAGATATGGCTTAGGTAATTTTAATATAGAAGTAAGTATTAGTGAAGATGAAAGAAAGAGTTTACAAGAAGAAATAGAACAAGAAAAATTAAGTGTTTCATCTAAAAAAGAGGAAGAAAGTCCAGTTATAATGGGAGTACATAAAGATGGAGATGTTATAAAACTTAATAATATTTTAGGTGAAGTAAAAAATATTATTGTAGAAGTTTATATTTTTGCTAAAGAAGTTAGTGAAAGACAAGGTAAAAAAGGACCAGTATTTATCATGAGTTTAAAAGTAAGTGATAAAACAGATAGTTATCCATTAAAAATAGTTAGATTTAATGAAGAAGAATTTACTCATTTAAATAAAAAATTAAATGTTGGTTCATGGTATAGAATTCACGGGTCTATGGAAATGGATGAATATTTACATCAAATGGTTATTAATGCTAGAAACATTGAAATTATTCCATCAAAAGATGTAAGTGTTAAAGATGAATGTGAAGAAAAAAGAGTAGAACTTCATGCTCACACTATGATGAGTATGATGGATGGAGTTGTTCCAACTGCAACACTTGCTAAATTTGCTATGAAACTAGGTCATAAAGCTGTTGCTGTAACAGATCATAATTCTCTGCAAGCTTATCCGGATATATTTAATGCTTTACAAAAGATGAATAAAGGAAAAGAAGATGCTGATAAATTTAAAGCTTTGTATGGAGCTGAACTTAATGTTGTAGATGTTGAATCTAATATTGTATTTAAAAATAAGGAATATCCTTTATTTGACCAAGAATATGTTGTATATGATACTGAAACAACTGGTTTAAATAGTGGAATTGACCAAATGATAGAAATCGGGGCTGTTAAAGTAAAAAATGATGTCATTATTGATAGATTTGATGAACTTATTGCTTGTCCAACACCTTTACCTAAGATTATTACAGAACTAACTAATATCACTGATGAAATGTTAGTAGGTAAAGATAGTGAAGAAAATGTAACTAAGAGATTCTTAGAGTTTTGTGGAGATTTACCTTTAGTTGCTCACAATGCTCAATTTGATATTTCTTTTGTAACAAGTGCTTGTAAAAAATATAATCTGGGTGAGTTTAATAATACTGTTGTAGATACAATGGGACTTGCTAGAAATATGTATCCAACATGGAGAAACCATAAACTTTCTACTTTAGTTAAAAACTTAGAAGTTGAATGGGATGAAGATAAGCATCATAGAGCAGATTATGACTGTGAAGGAACAAGTAAATGTTTTTATAAAATGCTTAATGAATTAAAAAGTCAAAATATTAAAACAACTATTGATTTAGAAACATTAGCAGATAAAGAAAATGCTATTAAGTTTGCAAGACCTTTTCATTTAACTGTTATAGCTAAAAATCCTGTGGGGTTAAAAAATCTATTTAAAATAATAAGTTTAGCTAATACAAAGTACTTATATAAAGGAAAAGATGCCAAAATACCAAGAACAGATTTAATTAATTTGCGTGAAGGTTTAATTGTTGGTAGTGGTTGTGTTAATGGTGAAGTCTTTGATAAAGGTTATGGAATGAGTGATGAAGACTTAAAAGATTTAATGAACTTTTATGATTATATTGAGGTTCAACCAGCTTCTGCATGTACTCATTTAATCGGCGAAGATAAAAAGTTTCACAATATTATGGAATATAATGGCTATGTTTCAAGACTGGTTAAAACTGCAAAGTCAATGGGTAAACTTGTATGTGCTACCGGGGATGTTCATAATCTAAGACCAGAAGATATAATCTATCGTAAGGTTATTGTTCACCAAAAAACTAATGGTAAAATCCATCCTTTAAATAGAGAAGGATTAGAGTTACCAAATATGTATTTTATGACTACCGAGGAAATGCTTGATGCGTTTGCATTCTTAGGTGATGATTTAGCAAAAGAAATAGTTGTTACCAATACTAATAAAGTTGCTGATATGGTTGAACATTTACAAATTATTAGAGATAAATTATATACCCCAGTTTTGGAAAATAGTGCTGAAGTAACTAAAGAAATGGTTTATAATAAAGCCCATGAAATATATGGTGACCCACTTCCTAAAAATATTGAGGAAAGACTTGAAGCTGAACTTGCTGGTATTATTGGTGGTGGATACGACGTTATTTATCTAATTGCTGAAAAATTAGTTAAAAAATCAAATGAAGATGGTTATTTTGTGGGTTCACGTGGTTCAGTTGGTTCAAGTTTAGTTGCAACAATGATGGGAATAACTGAAGTTAATGGACTTCCACCACATTATGTATGTCCGAAATGTAAAAAATCTTATTTTGAAAATGAGGCTGGTGAAAGTCTAGCAAATCTTTATCCATCTGGATATGATATGCCTGATAGAACTTGTGAATGCGGAACAAAACTAAAAAAAGAAGGGCAAGATATGCCATTTGCGACATTCTTAGGATTTAAAGCCGAAAAAGTGCCAGATATTGACCTTAACTTTTCGGGGGATAATCAAGCTGATGCCCACAACCATGTTAAAGTATTATTTGGTGAAGACCATGCTTATCGTGCTGGTACTATTTCAACTGTTGCTGAAAAAACTGCATTTGGTTATGTAAAAGCTTATTGTGAAGATAAAGGTATTATTTTAAATAATACAGAAATAGAACGAATTTCTATTGGATGTACGGGAGTAAAAAGAACAACAGGTCAACATCCCGGTGGTATTATTGTTATTCCTCAGTATATGGATGTATTTGATTTTACACCATATCAATATCCTGCAGATGAACCAGATAGTACATGGTACACAACACACTTTGATTTCCACGCAATTCATGATAATGTTTTAAAGCTTGATATACTTGGACACGATGACCCAACAATGCTTAGATATCTAGGAGATACTACTGGTATTGATATCAAAAATGAAATACCTTTTGATGATAAAAATATTATTAGTTTATTTACATCACCGAAGGCACTTGGAGTAACGGAAGAACACATTTTGTGTAAAACTGGTACACTTGGTATTCCTGAGTTTGGTACAAACTTTGCTATTAATATGCTTTTGGAGATTAAACCAACTCATTTTGCAGATTTAGTTAAGATTGCAGGTCTTTCCCACGGAACCAACGTATGGCAAGGAAACGTGCGTGATTTAATTGTCAATAATGTTGCATCATTTAATGAAGTTGTTGGTTGTCGTGATGATATCATGGTTAGTTTAATTAATTATGGTCTTGACCCATCTCGAGCTTTCAAAATATCGGAGTTTGTTCGTAAAGGAAAAGCAAAGAAAGAACCAGATGCTTGGAATGAACATGTTGCTTATATGCGAGAATTTAGTGTTCCAGAATGGTTCATTGAATGTTGTCGTAAAATAGAGTATATGTTTCCTAAAGCTCATGCTTGTGCTTATGTTATGATGGCATATCGTGTTGCTTGGTTTAAAGTTTATTATCCTTTATATTATTATTCAGCTTATTTTAGTATCAGAAGAAGTGATTTTGATATAAATGCTATGCTTAAAGGATATGATGGTATAAAACGCAGACTTATTGAAATAAAAGAAAAAGGTTATGGAGCAACTGCCAAAGAACAAGCGGTTGGAGATACTTTAGCTGTAGCTCTAGAAATGCTTGCTCGAGGATTTTCTTTTAAAAATATTGATATAACTAAGTCTTTAGCTAAGACATTCTATATTGATGAAGAAAATAAATGCTTGTATTTACCATTTATGGCTTTGGATGGACTAGGGGAAAACATTGCAAATAAAATAGTAGAAGAAAGAAATAAGAAACCATTTTATTGTGTAGAAGACTTCCAAAATCGTGGTAAAGTAAATCAATCTACTATAAATTCCTTAAGAGAATTAGGTGTTTTTGAAGGAATGCCTGAGTCGGCTCAATTAAGTTTATTCTAAGAAAAATCGAGGTAAAATCTCGGTTTTTTAATATTTTTTTAAAAAAAATTTGACAAACGTTGTCGAAAATGTTATAATTTAGCTCCAATGTGGAAATACTATGAACATTATGATAAATTTACACGAATTTGACAAAAATTGCAGTTTGTGGTATAATATAATTGTTCGAGTAATTAGGGGGTATGGAAAAATGAAAGGATACGTTTTAGAATACGTCTGTGAAAATGAATTTAAAAAACTAGAAAGAGCATTAAAGAAGTATAATATGTTAGCGTTTAAGAAATTAAACTTTGATTATTATCCAGCTTTAAGAAATGGTAATTTTGTAGGGGAATTAATTTCTGTAAATAAGAAAAATGGTACTGAAACATATGAACTTAAATTACCAAGTGATAAGATGTTTGCTCAAATTCATGGTGAAGTTAAATTAGTTTATACAGTTCATAAAAAAGACGAAGTTGTAGTTTTAGAAACTATTACACCATCTGAAATTCTTTTAGAAGGTCATAGGTCTGAACTTACAACTTATAAAGGTATTATGATTTCTAAAGCTAATGCTTCAAAAGACATGTTTAAAATTGATTTACTTAATATGTTACAAGATAAATAATTAGTTAATAAAACTTAAGCTTCGGGGGTTGCTTAAGTTTTTTAAATTTTTTATTAAAAACTACTTGTCATATTATAAAAATTGTGATAATATTAATATTGTTATGGACCTCTAGCTCAGTTGGTTAGAGCCCCCGGCTCATAACCGGGTTGTCGCAGGTTCGAGTCCTGCGAGGTCCACCATTTTAGGCAGGCGTGGCGGAACTGGTAGACGCGCTAGACTTAGGATCTAGTGGAATATTCCGTGGGGGTTCAAGTCCCTTCGCCTGCACCATTTTTTATTGTAATCGCTTGTAGGGAATTCAATTTAAAAAACTAAGTGTAAACTTAGTTTTTTTCATATACTTTAATTCTTTAAATCATTTTCAATTTGTTCTTCATTTATTTCAATAGCTTTAATGCACTTTTCAAATAATTCATTTAAGTCCCAACCTAACATTTCGCAGCCTTTTTTAATAATATCTCTAGAACAACCTCTTGCAAAAGTTTTATCTTTAAACTTCTTCTTTAAAGTGGCAACTTCCATTCCTTGGGCATTGTGAGATGGTCTCATATTAATTAAGGATGCAATTATACCAGTTAACTCATCACATGTATATAAAACTTTTTCCATAAAATGAGTAGGTTCAACATCACTGCATAGTACGTATCCATGGCTACATACAGCATGTATTAGTTCATCGCTGGCATCAATTTCTTTTAAAAGTTCAATACATTTAACACAGTGTTCTTCTGGATACATTTCATAATCAACATCATGAAGTAGACCAGCAATACCCCAGAAATCTTTATCATATCCATAATCCTGTGCAATATATCTCATTATTGCTTCAACCATCAAACCATGTCTAACATGATATTCTTCCTTATTATATTTTTTTAATAATTTTAACGCTTTTTCTCTATTCATAATTTATCTCCATCTTTATTATAACAAATTTTTATGGTAAAATAAATGTGGAGATGATTTTATGAGGCCTGGATTAGGTGTTGGTGTTATGATATTAAAGGATAATAAGGTGTTACTTGGACTGCGTAATCCTGATAAAGTGAAAGCTTCAAGTGAACTAAAGGGAGAAGGTACATGGACTATGCCCGGTGGTAAAGTTGAGTTCATGGAAAAGCTAGTTGATGCTGCCAAAAGAGAACTAGAGGAAGAAACTAGTTTAATTGCCAAAGACTTAAAACTTATCTGTGTGTCTGATGATATGACTGATACAGCTCATTATGTTACAGCAGGTTTTTTAGTTAGTTCTTATGAAGGTGAAATTAAAGCTATGGAACCAGAAACTATCTTAGAATGGAAATGGTTTGATATTAATAATTTACCTGAAAATATGTATAAACCAAGTAAGGTAGTTATAGAAAGGTATTTGAGCGGAATAATATATGAATAGCAAATGTTTACAAATAAATGTTTGCTATTTGTTTTTTATTGTGATATTATTAATGTAGGTGGTTATAATGGTTTATTTAAAAGAATTTAATTTGTTGAGTGAAGATTATGAAAATGGCTTTCTAATTAATGAAAGAAGAACATATTTTCATAATCAATATCCGTTTAGAATGTTTCCAGAAAAAAGATTTGAAAAAATAATCTTTTCTAATGTTACAATTCTTTATGGCAGTAATGGTTCTGGAAAATCTACGATATTAAAGATACTTGCTGAAAAACTTAATGCTAAAGGGCATGATGGCAGTGGAGAAATGTTTCAAAGTTATGTTGATGGATGTACTTATAAAATGACTTATGAAACACCTGATGAAATTAAAATTATTAAAAGTGATGATGTATTTGATTATATATATAATGTTAAAAGAATTAATAATCGAATGTTTAATCAAAGAGAAGCTTTATTAAAAGAATATTTTGATTGTAAAAGTACTAGTATCAGAGATATCAAAGATTATCAAAGTATTAAAAATGAGGTTGATGCTAAAAAATGAGTGCTTCTTCATTTATTCGAGGGAAAATGTTAAATAAAGATGTCAGTGAACAATCAAATGGAGAAACCGCTTTAATGTATTTTATATCTGAGATTAAAGATAATAGTGTGTATCTTCTTGATGAACCTGAAAATAGCATGTCCGCATCAATGCAATTGAAGTTAACTAAGTTCTTAGAAGAGTCTGCTAGGTTCTTTAACTGTCAATTTATTATTGCTACCCATTCACCATTTATTTTAGGAATGAATGATGCCACCATTTATGACTTAGATATAGTTCCTACAAAAACTAAAAACTGGTGGGAACTTGAGAATATGAAAATATATTATAATTTTTTTAAAGACAATTCGACTAAATTTGAGTAACTATGACATTTCACAAAAAATTCACAAAAATTTCACAATCGACTGCTATCATTATCAAGTAGGTTTCCCATATATATTTTTTGTTTGTTAATCATTAACTCTTTTACAAACCTTTCTATAATATAAATTATAGTCTTATAGTTCCTACAATATTAAGTATTAAAGTTTTCTTTTAAAAATACAAACGAATTGGGAAATGCTACGGAATGAAGTTTTCTTCATTCCTTTTTTATTGCAATTTTTTGTTTTTTTTGATAAAATAAATTTGTAATTTGATAGTGGGTGAAGTTATGGATAATAAAACAACTATATTTAATGTTAAAGAATTAAGGCAAGAACTTATTTTGATGACTATTAATGAAGTAATTGAGGCTTTAGAATTTAAAGGTTATAATGCTACAAATCAACTAGTTGGTTATCTCTTAAGTGGGGACAGTAAATACATTACAACTTTTAATCATTCAAGAGCTAAATTAATACAATTTGATCGAAGTGAAGTATTAATGTCTTTAATAAATGCTTATCTAGGACGTTAAAATGAGATATTTAGGATTAGATTTAGGAACAACTTCACTTGGTGTTGCTATTAGTGATAAAACAAATACTTTAGTAAGTCCCCTTACCCTTATTAAATTTAAATCTGAAGATTATGAAGATGCTTTAAAAAAGTTAATGGATATAATAAATGAAAAAAATATTACTACAGTAGTACTTGGTTTACCTAAAAATATGGATAATACTATGGGTTTTGCTGCCAAACGTAGTTTGAATTTTAAGGATATGTTAGAAAAAAAAGGTATAAAAGTAATTCTTGAAGATGAAAGACTAACAACTGTTGAAGCTATAAACATTATGAAAAATAATGGCGTTAAAAAAATAAATGAGAAAAATAAAACAGATATCGTATCTGCAGTATTAATCCTTGAAGGATACTTAAAAAGGTGTAATAATGATAAATAAATTGATAATAGATAATGAAGTATTTAAGCCAATTATAAAAATAGCTATAGATGATAAAACATTTATAATATATACTAAAAATGAAGTAAATAAAATCGGTGATATAATATGTTATGTTGGAAGTTATAAATTTTTAAATGGTATGCAAGTAATAAGTAAAGTAGAAGATAAAAATATGCTTGAAGTAATAGATAATATATTTATGCAAGTGCAAAGTTTAATTAATAAGAAAGAAAGTGGTAATTAATGAAGAATAAAAAATTATTTATAATTTTAGGGGTTATTTTAGGAGTAATAGTAGTTTTTATAATAACATTCTTTATTTTTTTAACACCGGTTAGTAAGAGTAATAAGGTTGTAGAATTTACTGTTAAAAAAGGGGAAGGAAAAGAAACGATTATAGCAAATTTAAAAGATGCTAAATTAATTAAAAGTAAATATGCTACAATTATATATGTTTTAGTTAGTGGAAATAAGAATTTTCAAGCTGGAAATTATGAATTTACAAGAGATATGTCTACTAAAGACATAGTTAAATCTTTAAATAGTGGAGATGTTATTAAAAATTTAAAAGCATCATCAAGAATTACTTTAAAAGAAGGAATTACTTTAAAAGAAATGATTAAGTTAATTAGTGAAGAAACTAACTTAGATTATGATAAAAGTATTAAAGATATAAATGATAAAGCTTTCTTAAAAGGTTTAATAGCTGATTATTGGTTTTTAACTGAAGATATCCTAGATGAAGATATTTATTATGCTTTAGAAGGTTATTTATTCCCTGAAACATATGATTTTTATAAAGATACAACTTTAGATCAAGTGGTTAGAAAGATGCTTAATGTAACAAACGAGAAGTTAAGTCCTTTAAAGAATGAAATAACAAGTAACAAGTTAAGTGTTCATGAATTGTTAACTATTGCAAGTATAGCTGAAAAAGAAGCAAATAGTAATAGTGATAGAGCGATGGTTACACAAGTAATTTATAAAAGACTTGATATGAATATGAGCTTAGGAATGGATGTTACCAGTTATTATGGGGTTCAAAAAAGTATGGATGAAAGCCTAACAACAGTTGACTTAAATGATGAAAACCCTTATAATACTAGAGTTACTACATTTATTGGACTTCCTGTTGGACCAATTTGTAATCCATCAATTGGAAGTATAAATGCAGCATTAAATCCAGCTGATACAGATTACTTATATTTTGTAGCAGATATCTTAACTGGTAAAGTTTATTTTGCAAAAGATATCAATGGTTTTAATGAATTAGTAAAAAAATATATAAAGTAAAGGTGAATTAAGTTGAAAGAACAAATATTAGAAATGGAAAGGTATGCAAATGAAAAGAATGTACCAATCATTGAAAAAAAATCTATTGCATTTATTATGAAATATATTAAAGAACATAATATAAAAAATGTATTAGAAATAGGAAGCGCTATCGGGTATTCAGCTATTTTAATGGCATCAAGTACACAAGAATGTATCGTAACAACTATTGAACGTGATGAAGCAAGATACATGGAATGCTTAAAAAATGTTAAAAAATGTGGCATGGAAAAGAAGATAAATGTTGTTTATCAAGATGCGTTAGAATTAAATTTGTCAGAAGATTTAAAATATGATTTAATTTTTATTGATGCTGCCAAAGGACAATATACTAAATTTTTTGAAAAATACAAAAATTTCTTAAATCCAAATGGAACAATTATCACAGATAATATAAAGTTTCATGGTTATGTTGGTGAATCTAGTAAGTTAGATAAAGGAAATTTAAAAAGCCTAGTGGAAAAGATTGAAAATTATATTGAATTTTTAAAAAGTAATACTGAGTTTGATACCAAGTTTTATGATATTGGTGATGGACTTTCAGTAAGTACATGGAAGCATGAATAAATTAGTAACTATCACAAATAAAGATTATATTGATGTAATAAAAAAAGAGGATGTAACACTTGTTTATCCTCTTAAAACTTTTTCCGTAGGTTATGAAGAATATTTTGATATAGATAAAATAGATGATTTTGTTTTAGTAAATAGATTATTAAATGATTTTGAATTAGATAAATTAGAAGAAATACTTAAAAACAGTCATATAAAAGGTATTATGTTTGATGATTTAGGTATTTTAGATATTATAAAAGATATGGATATAACTAAAATATTAATACTAGATCATATTAGTAATAATACAAGTTCTATAAATAGTTATTTAGAATATGTAGATAGTGTTGTTGTTTCAAGTGATTTATCTGAAACAGAAATTAAAGATATCGTTAAGAAGGTTAATAAAAGTGTTGTAATATATACTTTTGGTTTAAAAGGTTTAATGTATTCAAGAAGAAACTTATTAAATAACTATGAAGTGTATTATAAATTAAATAAAGAACCAGTAATAGATAGCCATATTGATAATAAATATTTTAAAGTAATAGAGTCAGATTATGGGACTAGGGTTTATGCTTATCCATATTATGATGGTACTAGTTTACTAAATTTAGATAATGTTTATTATTTTTGGTATGACCCAATACTTTTAGATAAAGAAAATATCATAAAAGTTTTACATAATGATTTAAGTAATATTTTTTGTAGTAGAATATTTTTAGATAAAAAAACTGTTTATAAAGTAGGTGATTTAGATGCCTGAATTATTAGCCCCAGCTGGTGATTTAGAAAAAATGAAATTTGCTTATCTTTATGGAACAGATGCTATTTATTGTGGAGGTCAAAACTTTAGTTTAAGAGCCAATGCCAAGAATTTTAGTTTAGAAGAATTAAAAGAAGCAAGTGATTTTGCTCATAATTTAAATAAAAAAATATATGTAACAGTAAATATTGTATTTCATGATGAAGATTTAAATGGTTTAGAAGAATATTTAAAATATTTAGATAGTATAAATATTGATGGTATTATTGCTAGTGATATAACAGTTATAAAATTATGTCAAAGCCTTAAATTAAATTTGAGTGTTTGTTTATCAACTCAAGCTAGTACCTTAAATAGTAGAACTGTTAAGTTTTGGCAAAACTTAGGTGTTACAAGGGTAGTTTTAGCTCGTGAAGCATCTAGGGAAGATTTAATAAATATTGCTAAAACAGGAATTGAAATTGAAACATTTATTCATGGTGCTATGTGTACATCTTTTAGTGGTAAATGTGTTTTATCAAATTATATGACTAATAGAGATTCTAATCGTGGTGGTTGTGCTCAAGTTTGTCGTTGGGAATTTTTAGTAGATAATAAACCTAATTTAACTATAATGCCTAAAGATTTAAATATGGTTCCATTTATTAAAGACCAAATAGATTTAGGAGTGGCATCCTTTAAAATTGAAGGAAGAATGCGTTCTATTTATTATGTATCAACTGTTTTACTAAGTTATAGAAGAATGATTGATGCTGCTTTAAATAATACTTTAACAAAAGAAAAAGAAGAGTATTATTTAAAAATATTAAATCGTTGTGCAAATCGTGAATCAACACCCCAATTTTATGATAAAATACCTGGTGTTAATGAAGAATATTGGAATGGACGCACTGAAGTATCTAATCAAGACTTCTTAGGTTTAGTAATGGATTATGATGAAGAAGAAAAAGTGGCAACAATTGAGGTTAGAAATTATTTTGGAAGTGGTCAAGTTGTTCAATTTTTTGGACCAAATCATGAAACATTTGATTATCTAATTAATACAATATATGATAATGAAGGAAATATCATTGATGTTTGTAGACATCCAAAAAGTATTATAAAACTAAAAGTTGATAATAAACTTCAAATAAATGACATGATGAGGTTAAAAGTATTTGACAAATTGGAAGTTTTATAGTATGATTATGAACTGTAAATTGAAATAAAAAAGGAGATATGAATTATGAAAAAAGAAAATACATTTATAATGACTGCAGAAGGCTTTTTAGAAGCTGAAAATGAATTAAATGAACTAAAAAATGTTCGTCGTCCAGAAGTAATTAAAGCTTTAAAAGAAGCTAGAGCACTAGGGGACTTATCAGAAAATGCTGATTATGATGCTGCTAGAAATGAACAAGCCATAATTGAAGCGAAAATTCAAGAACTAGAATATAAACTTGAACATGCTGAAATCATTGATAATAAAGGAAAAAATGAAGTTAGCTTAGGTTCAGTAGTAACAATTAGTTATGAAGATGGTGAAGAAGAAGAATACAAAATAGTTGGTTCTATGGAAGCTGATCCATTTGAAAATAAAATATCAAATGAATCTCCATTAGGAATAGCTTTACTTAAACATAAAAATGGCGATACTGTAGAAGTAGCAAGTCCAAATGGTGGATATACAATAAAAATTGTAAAAATTGCCTAATTTCTTGTAAAAAAGAAGTAATTATATTATAATAAAGTAGTTAAGGAAGGAAATGTTTATGAAAAACGTTAAAAAAATTGAAATTAAATTAGAAAAAGAATGGGTAGAATCTTTAGACGCAGTCTTTAAAAAGAAAAATAAAGATGTAAAAATTGATGGTTTTAGAAAAGGAATGGCAAGTAAAGAAATTTATTTAAAACATTTTGGAATTGAATCATTATATGGTGATGCTATTGATGCTTGTATAGGTATTGCTTATAAAAAAGCATTAGAAAAAAATAAATTAGTTCCTGTTATTGAACCAAGTGTTGATGTAACAGGTATTAGCGATACAAATGTAATATTTGAATTTACTATTATAACTAAACCAGAAGTAACTTTAGGAGAATACAAAAACTTAAAAGTTAAAAAAGAAAAAGCTGTTGTAACAGATGAAGAAGTTCTTCATGAAATTGAACACATGAGAAGTCATATGGCTGATGTTGTAGTTAAAGAAAATGGTGAAGTAGCTGTTGGAGATACTGCAGTTATTAGCTTTACTGGTGTAGTTGATGGAAAAGAAATTGAAGGCGGAAAAGGAGAAAACTATCCACTTGAAATTGGAAGTCATTCATTTATTCCAGGCTTTGAAGAAGGCGTAGTTGGAATGAAAGTTGGAGAAACTAAAGATTTAAAATTAAAATTCCCAGAAAACTATGTTGAAGATTTAAAAGGTAAAGAAGTAACATTTACTGTAACAGTTAATGAAGTAAAGATGAGAGTTTTACCTGAAATGAATAAAGAATTCTTTGAAGACTTAGGATATGAAGATGTAACTGATGAAGCTGGATTAAAAGCTAAAGTTAAAGAAGAATTAACTCATCAAAAGGAACACAAATTAGAAGATGTATTTATGGATAAAGTACTTGAAGCTGCTGCTAAAAACATGAAAGTTGAAATAAATCCAGAAATTATTGATGATGAAGTTCATAGAATGATTAATCAATATGCTGAACAATTAAAAATGCAAGGTATGGATTTCAATGAATTTATGAAAATGACTGGTACAAAAGAAGAAGATTTACATAAACAAATGGAACCAGAAGCAGAAAAACGTGTTAAATATCGTTTTATGTTAGAAAAAGTAGCTGAAGTTGAAAATATATCTTTCACAAAAGAAGAAATTGATAATAAAGCTAATGAAATGGCTGCTTCATATGGAGTAACAAAAGAAGAATTATTAAAAGCTTTTGGTTCTCTAGAAGTAGTTGAATATGACATGAAAATGCATAAAGCATTAGAAATATTAAAAGAAAATAATTAGACCTTTTGGTCTTTTTTTCTTGACAAATACCTATGTTTGTTATAGAATATGTCTTACCAAAAGGGAGTGGTTATATGAAAAAATATGAAAAAGCCAAAAATAGTATAATTTTAAATGGCTATAGTGATACAGCATTAGAAGAATTAACAAATGGATTTATTGAAGAATTTCTTGATAAAGAATATGAACGTATCAGTGATTTTTTAGATAAATACATTGATACTGTAAAAAGGGGAGAAATCTTACCAAATGAATTTAATGCTTTAAAGTTTGCTTTAATAGTAACTGATAATGTTGAAGAAGAAAACTATGCTGTTTCTAAAGCATTTAAAAATGTTGTTGTAAATAGTTTTAATAGTATTGCTAGAATGGAACCTTTACAAACAACATTAATCAGTGGTAATGCTATGAAATACTATAAAGATTTAGATGTTGCTGGAAGTAATCCTTACTTTTTTAATAAAAATATGTTTGCATCATTTGATACTAGTGATTTATGTAGTATTCATCCTCTAGGACATGATTTTGCTTTTATAAGATTAAGTGATTTAATAAGTATGCTTAATAATAAAGGATTAGAACAAGGTTTCTTACTTGTTGAAAATAACTTAGGTATGAGTTTTGATTTAATACTTGAATATGAAGCTATTATGTTGCTAGGAGAAGATAATGAATTAAAACTAAAAAGAGTCTAACGACTCTTTTTAAATTATATAAGCAATAATACCTGCAATAACACTTGCAACCATTACTAGTAGCATTATCCAAACTACTATTCTTTGTGTTTTTTTATTCAAAATATTTCACCACTTTCTTTTTTCTAATAATAATTTATCATAAATTTAACAATTTTGCAATATAATTAAATGGTGATAATAATGTGGACAAGCATAAGTAAGAAAATGTATGTATTTATGTTAATTATTTTAATTATAGGTATTATAACAGGAATAGTATTTGTAATCATGCTTGATGAAGCAACTAAAGAGATACTCTTTTTAAATATTAATGAGTTTTTGCAAAATTTTAGTAATACCAATATAAATAGTGGTCTTATGCACTTAGTAATATTATCTAGTTTGCTTATATTAAGTATCTTTTTAGTAGGAGGTCCACTTTTAATATTTTATATGTTTTATAATGGTTTTAGTATAGGGTTTGTTGTTAGTAGTATAACTTATATATTTGGTATAAAAGGAATGTTTTATGGTTCAATATATATTTTAATAAGTAGATTAGTTTATATAATAGTGTTAATTATATTTAATGTTAATTTATTTAAGATAATTAAATGTAATATAGATAGTTTAGTTTATAAAAAAAGTAATAAAGAATCACTAAGTGTATTTTATAAAAGAAGTATAGTTTTTATAGGAATTATTCTTATAAATGATGTAATATTGTATTTTGGGGGAGGAAAGTTAATAAATCTCTTTAATTTTTTAATAAAATAAGGTATAATTGATATGTGATGTTTATGGAAAAAGTAATTATTGGAATATCTGGTGGAGTTGATTCTGCAGTTGGAGCTTTACTTTTAATGAAACAAGGTTATGAAGTTGAAGGCCTTTTCATGCGTAATTGGGATAGTAATATTAATAATGATTTTTTAGGAAATCCAAATGATTTTAATGATATATGTCCTCAAGAAAAAGATTATAATGATGCTTTAGAATTATGTAACAAATTAGGTATTAAGCTTCATAGAATAGATTTTATTAAAGAATATTGGGATTATGTTTTTACATATTTTTTAGAAGAATTAAAAAAAGGGCGAACTCCAAATCCAGATATGTTATGTAATAAATTTATTAAGTTTGATTTATTTATTAAAGAAGCTAAAAGACTAGGGGCAGATTATATAGCAACAGGTCACTATGCGAGAATGGAAGATGGCAAACTTAAAAGAGCTGTTGATTTAAATAAAGACCAAACATACTTTTTAGCAGATGTAAAAAAAGAAAACTTAAAAAATGTTTTATTTCCTGTCGGAGATTATACTAAACCTGAAATAAGAAAAATAGCTGAAGAAAACAATTTAAATGTGGCTCATAAAAAAGATTCAACAGGTATTTGTTTTATCGGAGAACGTAACTATCAAAAGTTTATTGAAAACTATTTAAAACCAAATCCTGGAGATATCGTTGATGTTGAGACTAAAGAAGTTATTGGAAGACATACTGGTTTAATGAATTATACGATTGGGCAAAGAAGAAATGTCGGTATAAGTGGAAACTTAGAAAGACATTATGTCTGTGGTAAGAATGTTGAAAAAAATATATTATATGTTGCTTTCGGTGAAGATAATAAATACTTAATGAGTGATGAATGTATTATAGATAATGTTAACTTTCTAAGTGATTTAAGACCTACATTTTGTACAGCAAAGTTTAGATATCGAGATACTGACCATGCCGTAGAATTAGAATATTTAGAAAATAATAAAATTAGAGTTAAATATCCTGAGAAAGTTAAAGCGGTTACCCCTGGTCAAGCTTGTGTTTTATATCTTGGTGAAGAATGTTTAGGTTGTGGTTTTATTGATACTGTTAAAAATAATGAAGAATATTTATGGTATTTACACAACTAAGCTTGATTTTTAGTGTTAAGTTATGTATAATAGATATGTAAAATGAAGAAAAGGTAGTGATAATATGGACAGATTAAATGAATTGTTACAAGAATTGGGGTTATCAAAAGTAAAATTAGCTAAGTATTTAGGAGTATCACGTCAAATGGTATATAATTATTTAGTATTAGATAGTTTAGATAAATGGCCTAAAGAAAAGAAAGTATTACTTTTACAGCTTTTAGATATTAAAGATGGAAGTAAAAAAAGTATAGATAGTATAGTAGTAGATACAGATTATTTACTTGGAGTAGAAAAAAGACTTAATACAGCAATAAAGCAATCAAATAATATTGAATCATTTATTGATATGAATGGTTTAACTAAAGATAATAAGCAATTATTAAATGATTTTGTTTTCTTAATTAAAGAAAAATTAGAAGATAATCTTCCGAGTGAAAGTGCTGCAGTAAGATACATGTATTATATGTTACAATCTATGGATAATGTTCCTGAAATTAAATATATAATGGGTTATATGGCTAAATCAAATTGCTTTATTAAACCAGAAGAATATAAATTTGATGAAGATAAACAATTTATCTTTGAAGGAATACTTTATTCAGCATTAACACTTTATAATAATGGCGGAGCATCAAAAAGTAAATTAGCTGAAAGTCATAAAAGATTTATTACAGAAATAGAACAAAAACAAGAAGAAAAGTTAACTAGAACTCAACAACTAAGTACAGTAAAAATCCAAGCTCTAAGGGAACTTGGTTATGATGATATAAATACAGATAATGCTGCAGAAGTATTTGAAAAAATGGCAGAAATTCAAACAAGAAAAGTATAATGAGGTCTAATATGGATAAAAGAAGTTTAATTATAAAAATATTAAATGTTATTATTGTTTTATTACTTATAGCTATAGTGGTTATAATATTTAAAAAAGGTAAACCATTAAATACTAATGGTAAAGTTGTTAAAGATTTATATAGTTATGTAGGAAATAATAATCTAGAAAAATGTGGAGGATTAGTATTTTATAGCGATGAAGAAATAAATTATGATAAATTAAGTAATGAAACTAAACTTTGTTTAGCATATACTAAAGTAAATGATGAAGATAAAGAAGAATTAAAAGTAAATAAAGCTAAAAAAGGTAATACTTGTTCTTTAAAAGATTCATTAGTATTTGCAACAGATAACTATGAAGATAAGATATGTACTTTATCTAAAACTAATAAAAATTTAGTAAATGAAAATTATAAAAAGATGTTTGGAAAAAGTATTGAAAATTATGATAAATTTCAATTAGATAATACAACAATTTGTTATTATGATGAAGATAATTATTATTGTGGTTTATCAGAAAAGTACACATATACTATCGGAGCAGAACCTCATACTTATAGAACTATAAAAAGTGCTTATAAAAAAGGTGATGAAATAGCTATATATGATTATTTTTTAAGAACAATTAATGATGATTGTTTTACAAGTTATATGAAAGATGAAAAAAATGAAACATGTGGTAAAGCATTAGAAAATAAAAAAGAAGTAGATTATAAATTTTTGAAAAAATATGGTACAAGATATGTTCATATATTTAAAAAATCTGGGGATTCATACTATTGGGTTTCAAGTAAAAATTTAGATAAATAAAAAAACTTAAAAGAAAAAGCATCAAATTGTGCAAATGCACAAATGTGATGCTTTTTTTATTTATTTTATCTTTTCTGTATTTTTAAAGTTTAGTTTTACATAGTTTGTTAAGATGTCTTTGCCTTTTTCATTTACAAGTTCTTGAACAAATTCATCAACATTTATTCCAGCACCTTTTGGAATATCTTTTCCTAATTCTTCACTCATTTTATACATTTCTCTTAAGAAAATATATCTACTTATAATTGATGCACAAGCAACACTTAAACATTGTTCTTCAGCTTTTGGTGTAAATGTAATATTTGTTACTTTTTTAGGAATATCTGATAAATAACCATAATAATTCTTCGGTGGAGTAAATTGATCCACAACAATTTTATCGTATGGTAAGTTTTTTTCTACTAAGTTAAGTAATACTTTATTATGAAGTATTGCTTTTATTTTATTCATATTTACTTTATCATGTTCTAGTTTGTTATATTCAGTATTTGTTAATATAAATGCTGAATAAGGTATTTTTTCTATAATAATTGGTGCTATTTTTTTAATATATTCATCAGTTATTTTTTTTGAATCAGTTGCCTTTAAATCATGTAAGAAACTAACATTTTCTTTTGAAACAAAGGTAGCTACCACCACAATTGGTCCAAAATAATCTCCTGTTCCAACTTCATCAGAACCAATTGTAGAATAAATATCATAATTAAATGTTTTTACTTCTTTTGTAGTAGTTGTTTTATCTTTACCAGTTTTAATATCTATAATTCTTCCATTAAATTTCTTTTCCATATCAATCCATATATTAGCATCAATATCTGCAGAAATACCTTGAAACATTACTTTACCAGATTCATAAAGAGTAATAATAGTACCACCTTCTTCAGCTTGAAAAATTGCATAAGGAGGAGTTTTATCTCTTTTTAAATCTTCATAATACTTAATCATCTTTGGTTTTATATTATCACTTATCTTAAAAACTATTGTCATTTTTCTTCCTCATTTCATAATATATTTTATCATATATAACAATTCTTGTAAAATAATTTATAAATTGATTATATTTATCTTTATTTTTGGGAATATTTATAATATAATTATTATGAGGAGAGAATAAAAATGAATATAATTAGTGTAGCTATAATACTTATTGTATTATTGTACGTGGTTTTGGGTTTCAAGAGAGGGGTTATTAAAACTGGTGTTTCATTAGTTGGAACTATTGCAATATTAGTAGTATCTTATGTTTTAAAAGATATAGTTGCAAGCTTTTTAATGAAATATTTACCATTCTTTAACTTTGGTGGCGTTTTTGAAGGTATAACATCAATTAATATTTTAATGTATGATATGATATCATTTATAATAGTATTTATTATTCTTTATTGTTTATTAAATATTTTACTTACATTATCAGGATTAATTGAAAAGTTATTAAAATTAACTGTTATTTTAGCAATACCATCTAAAATACTTGGAGCATTACTTGGATTAATTGAAGGAATATTAGTATCATTCTTATTATGCTTTGTATTCTTACATTTAGCTCCAACAGAAAAATATGTTATGGATAGTAAACTTGCAATTGTGTTACTTGAAAGATGTCCATTTATAGGTAGAATGACTACTAGTACAACACTTGCATTAGAAGATATAAATAATATTGTTAATGATTTAAAAGAAGATGACAATAGAAGTGATGCTAACTTCAAAGTATTACATCAATTAATTTATTGGAAAGTAATAACTGTTGATGAAGCACAAACATTAATTGATAATAAAAAGATAGTATTTGATAATGAAATTCAATTGGGGGAATAGCTTATGGTTAAACATTTAGAGAGTGAAAATGAGTTTAATGAACTTATAAAGGGTAGAGTACTTGTGGACTTTTATGCTGATTGGTGTGGTCCATGTAAAAGACTTGCACCATTACTTGAAGAATTAGAAGGCATTGATATAATAAAAGTAAATGTTGATATGTTTGATAATTTATCTAGAAGTTATGGAATAATGAGTATTCCAACATTAATTCTTTTTGATAGTGGCAGTGAAGTTAAAAAAACGATTGGTTTTAAAACTAAAGAAGAACTTTTAGAATTTATAAAATAATAAATGCTGGTTTAGTTTATAACACTAACACCAGCATTTTTATATGCTCTCATTAATGGACCAGCTCCAAGTTTAACTCCTCCAAAATATCTTACTACAACTAATAATTTATTATTTAAATTATTCATTTCAAGTAAATTATAAAGGGGAGTTCCTGCTGTTCCACTTGGTTCTTTATCATCACTTTTACCTGCAGTTGATAAAAATTTATAAGCATAAACAATATGTCTTGCTTTCTTATGTTCACTTTTTAAATTTTCTAAAATAATTTTTATTTCTTTAATATCTTCAATATCATAAAGGTATGCAATAAACTTTGATTTCTTAATTTCTATCGTATTTGTTTTTAAAATTTTCATAAAATTGTCCTTTCTTTATAATTATATCGTAAAAATCATGAAATTTGTAGTATAATATTGTAAAAAGGAGGAAAGTTATGTTAAAAGAAAAATTAAAAACTATACCACATTTACCAGGTTCATATCAAATGCGTAATATAAATAATATTGTTATATATGTTGGTAAAGCTAAAGATTTATATAAAAGAGTAAATAGTTATTTTAAAGGAAATGTTACTGGTAAGACTGCAAAGATGGTTAGTGAAGTAGTAGATTTTACTTATATAACAACTTCTACAGAACAAGAAGCTTTCATCCTTGAACTTAATTTAATTAAAGAATATGACCCGAAATATAATATATTATTAAAAGATGATAAGTCTTATCCATATATTGAATATATTAGTAAACCATATCCTAAACTTAAAGTTTCTAGATATTTAAGCGTTAAGAAAAAAGATAAGAAACTGTTATTTGGTCCTTATCCGAATGCTTATGCAGCTAGAAAAATAGTTAATTTAATAAATAGATTATATCCTTTAAAAAAATGTGAAGGAATGCCTAAAAATGTATGTTTATATTTTCATATCGGTGAATGTTTAGGTTATTGTGAAAAAAATGTTAATCAAAAGGCTCTAGAAAATATGGAAAAAGAAATACTAGAGTTTCTAAGGGGCAATGATAAGATATTAATAGATAAAATAATTAAGAAAATAGAAATGTTTAGTAATAATTTAAATTTTGAAACAGCCTTAGAGTTAAAAAAAGAATTAGATTATATTAAAGTTGTTCTTGATAAACAAAAAGTTGAACTACATGATTATTTAAATCGTGATGTAATTGGTTTTGATGCCTTAGATGGTATAGTTTCAGTACAAATATTATTTATTAGAAATGGTAAAATTATCGGAGGTAATAACGATAAATTCTATTTAATGAGTGATTTAGAAGATGAAGTAAATTCATATATTTTAAAATATTATGAAAGACATGAAATACCAAAAGAAATATTAGTAGAAGATAATTTAAATTCCGAGATAATTAGTAATATTTTAAATACAAAAGTATATGTTCCAATAAAAGGCAAGAAGAAAAATTTAGTAGAAATGGCTCATGTTAATGCTAAAATATCATTAGAACAAGAAATGACTATTATAAAAAATGATGAAAAAAGGAGTATACTTGCAAATGAAGAATTAAGAAAATTGCTTAACTTAGATGTTTTAGATAGAATAGATTCATTTGATAACTCCAATCTTTTTGGTACTTTTGCGGTATCAGGAATGGTTGTATTTAAAAATGGTAAACCTGCTAAAAATGAATATCGTAAATATAAAGTAAGTGTAGATAAAAATGATGATTATAATACAATGCGAGAAGTAATATATCGTAGGTATTATAGATGTATGGTTGAAAATTTAGAAATGCCAGATTTAATTTTAGTAGATGGTGGTATTAACCAAATTAATGCTTGTAAAAGTATTTTAGATGAACTTCACTTACCAATAAAAGTCTGTGGTCTTAGAAAAGATGACCATCATAGAACTAATGAACTTATCGATGGAGATACCCTAGAAGTTATAAAAATACCTAGAATGAGTGATGTATTTCATTATTTAACAAGAATTCAAGATGAAGTACATAGATACACAATTAATTATCATAAACAAATAAGAAGTAAAGGAAGTATTGCAAGTGTTCTTGATAATATTGAAGGAATAGGTAAAGTAAGAAAAAAAGAACTAATTAAAAAATATGGTGGTATAAAAAAAATGAAAGAAGCAAGTATTGAAGAACTAAGTGAGATAATACCAGAAAATGTTGCTAAGAATTTAAAAAAATATTTAGAAAGTAGAGATAGTGATGATACTAGAAAAGAATAAATTAATTGTTCCAAATAAAGATATAACATACTTTTTAGCACCGGATTATATATATGTTCCAGCTAGTAAGATATATGTTAAAAATAATGATTATGTTTATAAAAATCAAGTAGTTGCAGATACAACTATATCTTCAGTATCTGGTTATGTTCTAGGAATTAAGAAATGTAATGTCCTTGGAAAAACTAAAAATACAATAGTAATTCAAAATGATTATCGGGAATATTTTAAAGATAATAAAGCTAAAAGTAGAATAACTATTTTAAACATGCTTAAGTTATTAGAAAAAGATAAGGTATTATTTAATAAATTTAAAAGTAGTAAAACATTTGATAACATTGTAGTTAGTGCTATAAATGATAATCCTTATGTTTATAATGAAGTATTTTTGCTTAAGGAAAACATTAATGATATCCTAGACTTTTATAATAAATTACTTACTATTTATAACTCAAATAACAATATGTTAGTGGTTAATGCTAAAGATGCTTTTATAATAGATGAATGCCTAAATACAATTGGTAGTTCTCCTGAAATACATTTAAGCTTAGTTAAAGATGAATATTTATTAGAAAATGGTGAATATTTATGTAAGTATTTAAGACTAAAAGGAAATACTTTAGTATTAAGTATTAGTGAACTTATTAAAATATACAATCTATTTAAAGGAGATGTTAAAACTACTAAATTAATTACAATCTCCGGAGATAATGTAAAAGAAAATAAAGTAATTAGAGTAAAAATTAATACTATTTTAAAAGATGTAATAGATAAATATATAGATATTTTAGATGATAATTATGAATGTATTATAAATGGTTTAATGACTGGTTTTAAAATAAATAATATAGATAATTTTGTTATAACTAAAGAAGTAGAAAGTATTAATATTATGAAGAAAAAAGATATAATAGTAAATAATTGTATTAAATGCGGAAAATGTATTAATGTATGTCCAAAATGTGTTAATCCAATTAATTTAAGTAATAAAGATAAATGTATAGATTGTGGATTATGTAGTTATGTATGTCCATGTAACATTAATTTAAGAGAAAGGTTAAAGTAGTATGAATGTATTTTTACATAATAAAAATAATTTAAAGAAAAATATAATAAGTTATATATTAGCTTTAATTCCATTATATTTATATGGCTTTTATAAAAATGGTATTATTTTATATAATAAAGATTATATTTCATTATTTGGAATGTTTAAAATATTTTATTTATTAATTATTAATATTTTATTATATTTTATAACAAATAAAATATTAAAAAAGAATATTTCTTTTGATTTAATATTCTTAAGCTTATTTATAATACCTTTATTTATGCCATTTAATATTAACTTATTAGTTTATATTCTAGTTATGTTTCTAGGATTATTATTTAGAAAGTATTATAATGTATCATTAGTTATTTTAATATTATCAATATTTTTTAGCTTTTTAAATCCTGCTGAAGCAGATAATATTTATGCTTTTAACACTTGGGACTTATTATTTGGTAGAAATATCGGAGGACTTGCATCAACATCAATTGTTATTGGCATTCTTATTGCCATTTACTTAGCTATAACTAATAACTATAAATATTTAATTACTTTATCTGGAGTAATAATTTTTATAATATTATCAATATTATTTAAAGATTATTCATTTCTTACTAGTGGTAATGCTTATCTATCTTTAATATTTTTAGCACCATGGAGTGATAAAAGCCCATACTTAAAGAAATATATGCTTATTTATGGAGCCTTAATTGGTGTTCTAGGATTTATATTCATGCATTTTATAAACCAATATTATGGTATGGTTTTAGCAATTACAATTATAAATATAATTTATACAAAATTACTTGCAAAAAGATTAAATATATAGTATCCTTATGGTAAGGAGAATATATGAAAAAAAGAATTATTTTATCTATAGTATTTTTACTATTATTCGTAGGTTTAATTATCTACTCAGTTATTTTTAGTTATGGAGAAGCTGAACCCTTAGATTTAGCTGAAAATATCACAATGGAAATCAAGGAAGGAACTCTGACAAACAAGGGTGCAACAGTAATTATCACAGATTTAAGTGGTAATGAAAACACATACAATAATGAGTTTAGGCTAGATAGAAAAAAGAATGGCAGATGGCATAAGATGGTTAAAGAAGACCCAGTTATTGTTACTCCAGGGGCTACGGGGAAAGATGAAAACAATAAAGTAGAAATAGAACTTAATTTTGAAGCATATTATGGAATAATTGAAGATGGACATTACCGAATAGTAAAAGAAATAAATGATAAAGATATTGCTGTAGAATTTGACCTTATAACCTTAAAAGATAACTAAAAATGGTTATCTTTTTCATATAAAGAGACTTACACTAAAAATATACAAAAATTTATACAAAAAACTTGACATACAACTGAACAAATGTTAGAATAATCCTTTATAAGGAGATGATTTAATAATGTGTAAATTAGGAGACATTATAGTAGTAGATGAGTTTAAGAATGAAATAGGGGAAAAAGTAAATAAACATTCTTTTGTAGTAATTAATGATGAACCAAATTCAATTGAGGGTTTTAATTATGATTTTGTAAGTAATATGTTATGTAGTTTCCATGGTGATAATCATAAAAAGAAAAAATTACGTTATAAAGAAAATATAGAAGTAAATCAATTAATTGACAATAGTAAGAGAGCAAATAATAAAAGTGGATTTATAAAAGCTGACCAATTATATTATTTTGATAAAAACACTATAAATTATTATGTTTTAGGACGATTAAATGAAGATTTGTTAGATGAACTTTTAAAATTGATATTGGTTTTAAATGAAGAAGGTAAAATTAAATTAGTAACAACAAATATTGAAAAGAAATTGACTACAGTTTGATTTCTTTAGTTTTTTGTGATAAAATGTATTTGAAAAGGAGAATTCTTATGAAAAGTATTATTAAGTTTCCTAAAGATTTTTTTACAAAAACAAGGCCTCATGCCAAAAAAGAAAGAAAAGAAGATAGTATTCCATTTAAATGGTCAAAAGAAGTACTTTCAGGAAAAGAAAAAGCTATTTTAGTTTCTGCAAAAACGTTAGAAAAACAAAAATAATTTTCAATTTTTTATTTTTTTATATTAAAAGAAATAAATGGTAAAGATATTGCTGTAGAATTTGAACTTTAAACCTTAAAAGATAACTAAAAATGGTTATCTTTTAAAAATATAAGAAATTTGTGTGAAAATGTTTGCAAAGTAGAACAAAAAATGATATAATAGAAACGATTTTTAACAAGGGGATAAAGGGGAATGTTATGGCTTATATAAGTAATGAGGAAATAAATGAAATCAGAAGTAGAGCTAATATTGTAGATATAATATCAGGTTATTTGCAAGTTAGTAGTAAAGGAAAGAACTATGTAGCATTATGTCCCTTTCATAATGACCATTCCCCTTCTTTAATAATTTCACCAGAAAAGCAAATTTTTAATTGTTTTACATGTCGTACCGGTGGTAATGTTTTTAGTTTTGTAATGAAATATGAAAATGTTTCTTTTGCAGAAGCAGTAAGTATTGTTGCTAAAAAAGTTGGCTTTAATTTAAAAAACGATGTTTTTGTTAAAAGTGAGAACAAATATAGTAAAGATTATGAGATTTATGAATATGCTATGAAGTACTATTTAAATAATATTAATACAACAGATGGTTCTAAAGCTAGAGAGTACTTGTTAAAAAGAGGTATTAATGAAACCATAATAAAAGAATTTAAGTTAGGATATTCTGGAAGTAGCAAAGATACATTTTATAAGCTTGCCACAAATAAAGGCTGGGATACAGAAACTCTTAATAAGTTGGGCTTGATTAATAAAGTAAATGAGAATGTTTATGACACATTTATTAATAGAGTAGTTATTCCAATTGAAAATTTAAAGGGAGAAGTTGTTGGGTTTACAGGAAGAATATTTAATGGTGAAGATAATACTGCCAAATATTTAAATACAAAAGAAACAGAAATATTTAAAAAAAGTAGTTTGTTATTTAATTATCATAATGCTAAAAATTATATTCGTGATAGAAAAAGTGTTATAGTTGTTGAAGGTAATATGGATGCTATAAAAATGAGTGCCAAAGGATTTAAAAATGTTGTAGCGTTAATGGGAGTTGCCTTATCAAAAGAACAAATTGATATTTTAAAAAGATTAAAAGTTCCCGTAATTTTGATGTTAGATAATGATAATGCTGGTGAAGAGGCTACCATAAAAAATGGTGAGTCTTTAATAAATAGCGGTGTTGATACTAAAGTAGTTCGTTTAAGCGGGGCTAAAGACCCAGATGAATATCTTGAAAAATTTAGTATTGATGCTATGCAAAATAACATAGATAAAGCTATAAAATATATTGATTTTAAGATAGAGTGTTTAAAAAAAGATAAAGATTTAAGTAATATGGAGGATTTAATTACTTATGTTAAAGAAGTAATTAATAGTATAAATGGCGAAGATGACTTGACAAAAGAGATAATTTTATCTAAAATAAGCAAGGATTATGCAATTGATATTGACATTTTGAAAAGTAATTTAAAAACTGAAGTAAAAAAAGATGCTAAAAAAGAAGAAACACAAGAAGTAAGGGATAAAAAATTAACTAAGTATCAAAAAGCAAGTCATAAAGTTTTATATTATATGCTTATGGATAGTAAGTATATAAATTTATATAAAAATACTTTAGGGTATTTTAAAGAAAGAATAGAAAGAGTACTAGCTAGTGAAATAGTATATTATGAGTCTAATAATGGAAATATTGATGTTGCAGATTTTACAACAACGATAATGGGAAGTGAAGATGAATACGAATTTTTACAAATAATATTAAGTGAAAATGGGAATACTTCAGTAAGTGATGAGGAATTTAATTCGTGTGTAAAAGCAATATTAGATATTTATAAAAAAGATGAAATAATAAAAGTAAAAGGATTAATTGCTAGTGAACTTGACCAAACTAAAAAAGAAGAATTGGTTAAGAAGTTAATTGATTTAAAAAGGAAGTGTGAATAATGGAACAAATTAAAACATTAGAAGAAAGAGAAAATAGTTTAATACTAAATGGTAAAGAAAAAGGTTTTATAACTTATGAAGAGTTAGCTCAAGAACTAAAGGGATTAGATATTGATAATGATGCTTTAGATAATTTATATAATAAGTTAGTTGAAAATAATATTGCAGTTGTAGCGGAAGCTGATGTTGATACAACAACTGGAGAAGCAAGAGCCAAAGAAAAACCAGTTGAAGAAGAAATGTTAAGTGATGAAGATATAACTAAAGATGTAAATATTAATGACCCAGTTAGAATGTATTTAAAAGAAATAGGTAGAATATCACTTTTATCTACAGAAGAAGAAATGGAAATATCTAAAAGAGTAGCTTTAGATGATCCAGAGGCTAAAAGAATACTTGCTGAATCTAATTTACGTTTAGTTGTATCAATTGCTAAAAGATATGTTGGACGTGGACTTTTATTCTTAGATTTAATTCAAGAAGGAAATATTGGTTTAATGAAAGCTGTTGAAAAATTTGATTATGACAAAGGATATAAATTTTCAACATATGCAACATGGTGGATTAGACAAGCTATTACTAGAGCTTTAGCAGACCAAGCAAGAACTATTCGTGTTCCAGTTCATATGGTAGAGACAATTAATAAAATGAGTAGAGTTCAAAGACAATTAACATTGGAATTAAATCGTGAACCTAGTGAAGAAGAAATAGCTAAGAAAATGGGTGTTGGTGTAGATAAGGTAAGAGAAGTATTAAAGATTAGTCAAGAACCAGTATCTTTAGAAACTCCGATTGGGGAGGAAGATGATTCACATCTAGGAGATTTTCTAAAAGATGAATCTAGTTTATCACCAGAAGAATATACTGAAAATGAAATATTAAAAGAAGAAATAAAAGAAGTATTAATGAGTTTACAAGCAAGAGAACAAGAAGTTCTTGAACTTAGATTTGGTTTACTAGATGGAACTTGTCATACTCTAGAAGAAGTTGGTAAAAAGTTTAATGTAACAAGAGAACGCATCAGACAAATTGAAGCTAAAGCTTTAAGAAAATTAAGACATCCATCACGTGCTAAAAAATTAAAGGATTTTTTAGAAGAATGAACAGAATAAAAGCTATAGCATCTTTAGTAGATAATGATGCTTTAGTAGTTGATATAGGTACAGACCATGCTTATTTACCAATATATTTATATGAAAATGATATAACTAAAAATATTGTTGCTAGTGATATTTCAAGTAATGCCTTGTTATTTGCTAAAAATAATTTAGAGAAACATAATTTAAGGGGTAAAATAAAACTAGTTGTAAGTGATGGTTTTAAAAATTTAGATGAATGTTTTGATATAGCAATTATTTCTGGAGTTGGAACTGAAACTATAAAAAAAATATTAGATAATGAAGTATTACCTAATAAATTGATATTGTCAAGTCATAAAAATGTTAGTGATTTAAGAGAGTATATGTTTAAAATTGGTTATAAAATAGAAAAAGAAATAATTGTTTATGAAAATAATATATATTATAACATAATAAAATATATAAAAGGAAAAGATAATTTAAGTAAGTATGATTTATTAGTGGGTTTAAGTAATGATATAAATTATAAAAAACATTTATTAAATAAATATAAAGAAATATATGAAAAATCTCATGATAAAAAGTATTTAGAATATATTAATATTATAAAAAGAAAACAGGATTAGAAGTATTAATTTTAGGAGTAGTATTATTAGTTACTACTTCTTTTTTTGGGGTTACATCAATTGTTTTAGTATTACCTGTTTTATTAAATTCTTTGGCAATATCTAAGACTTTTCTAGCATTTTCTATCATTGGTTTTACTTCTTTATAAATGGGTATAGCTTGGTTCATAATACCTAAACCTTTAGAAATACCTGATAATATTTTGGAAAAACTTAAAGTGCTTCTGATAGTGTTTGGACCGAACATATAAAATCACCTATATAATTATATGTAAAAAATCAAAAATATTGATTGTAAAAGTAATAGAAATTTGGTATACTTAATATTGTAGAGGGTGTTCGATATGAGTGAAAGTACTAAATCAAATAACATGTTAGATTTAATAAAAAGTCCTTTTATAATATTACTTAATATCTTAAAGTATGCTTGGATGGGTTTAAAATATATCTGTTTTGAAGGATGGGTAGATTTATATAATAGTGCAAGTTATGGGTTAGATAAAACTTATAAAAGTACAAAACAAGCTTTTATAACTGAAGAAGAAAAGATATATGAAAGAACTAAGAAGAAAACAAAAAAAGAAAAAGTTTATAAATATAGTCAAAAAACATTAGCAAAATTAGAAGAAGAAAAGAAAGCTTTATTAGTTGATTTACAAACAGCTGGTGCAACAAGAAGTAGAGAACCACATGTATATTTTTATAAAGTTAGGGATAATACTGGTAAAATTATTACTGGTACAATGAATGGTTTAAGTAAGCTAGATATTAATGCTTATTTACTTAATGAAGGTTATGATGTTTATGTAATTAAGACATCACCATTTATTGATTTTGCTTATAAAGATTCATCATTCTTAGGTAAGAAGATGAAAACTAAAGATTTAATATTTTGGTTAACTCAATTATCGACATATTTAAAAGCAGGTTTAACATTAAATGAATCTGTTAAGATACTTACAACTCAAATGAAAGGTAATAAAGCAAGAACTACTGCATTTAAAGCTATTTCATATGAACTTACTTTAGGGGAAAGCTTTAGTGCTGCCTTAGAAAAACAAGGAAGTATGTTTCCAGCATTACTTATTAATATGATTAAAGCTGCTGAAGCAAGTGGAACATTAATTGAAACATTAGATGACATGGCAGCTTATTACACAGAAATAGATGATACTAAAAAACAAATGAAAAGTGCTATGACATATCCTGTAATTGTAACAATATTTTCTATTGCTGTTATTGTATTTATCATGTTATATGTTGTACCGCAATTCATAAATATATATGAACAACAAAATATGGAAATCTCTGGTATTACTAAAATTGTTATAAATGTTAGTTCATTTATTCAAAATTATTGGCATGTTGTTTTAATAGTTATAGTGTTGATAGTAATAATTTTAACATTTTTATATAAGAAAGTTAAAGCATTCCGTGCAACTGTTCAAATATTTTTAATGCATATTCCTGTTGTAAAAGATGTAATTATTTATAATGAACTTACAATATTTTCTAAAACATTTGCATCACTTTTAAAAAATAATGTCTTTATTACAGATAGTATGGACATTTTAAGTAGAATTACTAATAATGAAATATATAAATCTATTCTTTATAAAACAATTCAAAATATAATTAAAGGTGATAAGATTAGTGATGCTTTTAAAGACCATTGGGCAATACCTGATGTTGCATATTACATGATAGTTACTGGAGAATCTACTGGTGAATTAGCAGATATGATGCAAAAGGTAAGTGAATATTACCAAGGGTTACATAAGAGTACAATTAATTCAATGAAAGCGTTTATTGAACCAGTTATGATAGCGTTTTTAGCTGTAATTGTTGGATTAATAATTATTGCAGTTATAATGCCAATGTTTGGTATGTATGCTCAAATTCAAAATAGTTAGGGGGATATATGAATATTTTATGGTTTATATTAGGAACTATTTTAGGTTCCTTTTATCTCGTAGTTGCAACAAGATTACCAAAAGGTGAAGATGTAGTTAAATCAAGAAGCAAATGTGATTCATGTGGCAAAGTATTAAAATGGTATAATTTAATACCTTTAGTATCATTTATAGTTCAAGGTGGAAAATGTAGTTATTGTAAAAAAAGTATTAGTATTGACCATTTTTTTGTAGAGTTGTTTACAGGTTTATTATTTTTACTAGCATCATTTTGCTTTCCAATTGGTTATGAATTCTTTGTTTCTTTAATTGTTATATCTTTAATGATAATCATATTTATAAGTGATTTTAAATATATGGTTATATTAGATTCTCCTTTAGTGGTATCAGCAATACTAGTAGTAATATTAAAACTTATATATTTAGGTTTTCATAATTGCTTATTTAGTATTATTTCTGCTATTTCAATGTTTGTAGTAATGATGCTAATTGAAAGAATTGGAACAACAGTCTTAAAAAAAGAATCTTTAGGTGGAGGAGATATAAAATTTTCCTTTATAATTGGGCTTATTTTAGGTTTTAAACTAGGAATTGTTACCTTAGTTTTATCGACATTTTTAGCTTTACCTTATGCAGTTGCAAGTGTAAAGGTTATGAAAAGTCATGAATTTCCATATGGCCCTTTTCTAGCTGGAGCTTTATTTATAGTATTCTTTCACATGAATAAATTCAATTTATTATTAAATTTTCTATTTAAATTTTAAGTAACACTAAGTTACTTTTTTTGTTTAAAAAATAATTTTATAAACCATAATATAAATGGTGATATATATGCAAATATTTACTGTTTTGTTTAGAACAATATTTTTTTATTTTTTTGTCCTTATATCTTATCGTATTATGGGAAAAAGAGAAATAGGTCAACTTGGAGTAATAGATTTAATAGTTTCAATATTAATTGCAGAACTTGTTGCTATAAGTATTGAAGAATTTAAACAACCTTTGTCTTATACAATAATTCCAATAACTTGTTTAGTTATTTTAGAAGTTTTATTTGCATTTATTTCTATTAAATCAAGAAAGTTTAGAACTATATTTGATGGTAAACCATCATTAATTATTGTAAATGGTAAAATAAATTATAAAGAAATGGTTAAACAGAGATATTCTTTAGATGATTTACTTATCTCTTTAAGACAAAAAGAAATAAGGGATTTGAGTATGGTTGAATATGCTTTTTTAGAACCAAATGGAGAGTTATCTATTTTTAAATATAATTTCTTTAAAACTAAAAGTGCTTATCCTCAAGCTTTAATTTTAGATGGAGAGTTACAAACTAAAGTTGTAAAACATATTAGAAAAACTCCAGAATGGGTAATTGAACAATTACAAAATAAAGATTTAACTATTAAAGATATATTTTATGCTTTTTATAAAAATAAAAAAATATATATTATTAAAAAAACTGATGTTAATTAGTTGAGGCAATTTGATACCAAATAATGTCTATAGTAATAATTAAAATTTCATTAATCTTAAGGTCCCAAAATGGAACCTTAAGATTAAAAAAATAACACACATTTTTTTATAAAAACATTTGATTAGTTGTGTATCATTTTATGAAAGTTTTGTTCAAACTATTGATGATAATCATTATTTGTGATATCGATTTATATCGATTGGTACTTATGAAACTTTTGAAGCCATAAGTCGTTAAATCTCTATAAATATCATAGGGTTTTTTTATTTTATGTGAAATTTCTATTTTATGTTTACTTGTATCTTTTTGATTAGAATTGTCCTTTATATAGTGTATAATTTCTTTAACTGGAATACTGCTATCATTTTAAAAAGACTTTAACATAGCTCATGTTAATTAGTTGACACATTGTTTAAACTATTATATACTTATTTTGATACCAAATATTATCTATAGTAGTAATTAATATTCCATTATGAAGAGGCCCATAATAAAGAAATAAATCTTAAGGTCCCAAATTGGGACCTTAAGATGGTATAAAATTTCCCATATTTCTGGGAGAAATTAATGTTGCTAAAATCTTAAGGTCCCAATTTGGGACCTTAAGATTAAAAACTGTGTGTTAGTTTTTAAATAAAAATTTTTGATTTAAAGTTATAAAATTAGTAACTTGAGGTCGAAAATTTCGACCTCAAGTTTAAAAAGAAAGGAAGAGAATGAACGAATTAGTAGTAAAAGAAAATGAAAAAATAGAAAATTTAATATATGAAATAAGGGGTAAACAAGTTATGCTAGATAGTGATTTAGCTAGACTTTATGGGGTAGAAACAAAAAGAATAAATGAGGCGGTAAAGAATAATTACGATAAATTTCCAGAAAGATTTTCTTGGGTTTTAAATGATAAAGATGTTACAAACTTGAGGTCGAAAATTTCGACCTCAAGTTATGGAGGAAGAAGATATAATCCACGTGTATTTACTGAACAAGGTGTTGCAATGCTTGCGACAATACTAAAGTCTAAAATAGCAACACGTGTTAGTATTGCAATAATGGATGCTTTTGTATTAATGAGAAGATATATTTCTACTAACTTAGTTGAACAAAAATATATTAATAATCAAGTACTTAAAAATACGGAAGATATTAAAATACTTAAAGAAACTTTTGATGAGTTCAAACCTAAAATAAATTCAATATTTTATGAAGGGCAAATATATGATGCGTATTCATTGTTAATGGATATTTTAAATAAAGCTAATAATAGCATAATTATCATTGATAATTATGCAGGAAAAGAATTATTAGATATATTAAAAGATATAAATAAACCAATTACAATAATATCTAAAAATATTAATGAAACTATTAAGAATAAATATCTTAAACAATATAATAATATTACATTTATTAATAATGATACTTTTCATGATAGATTTATTATTATAGATAATAATATCTTATTTACTTGTGGGGCATCTTTTAAAGATTTAGGAAAGAAGTGTTTTTGTTTAAGTAGAATAGAAGATAAAGAAATATTAAATAGTTTATTAAAAAAGATATAATTTACAATTTATTATTAAAAATTATAGATTTAATATTTTCTTTTTCTTTTTTTTATGGTATATTATTAATAGTAGGGTGATTGACTTATGAAGAAATTTATAAAAAAAATAAAAAGTAATAAATTATTAAGTATATTAAGTGTTTTAATAATAGGGGTATTCTTTATATTAATTGCTAGAGTTACTTATGCTTATTTAGCACCAGTATTTAATAGTGCTGAGACTGATGTTATGGGTTCTAGTGATACTGTTGATGATTTTAAATTTGAATTAGGGGACCCTTTAAAAATTGATGCAACCCCAACAACATTAAAAGAAAATGGTACTAATTATGTAACAAGTACAACTGCTAAAGCACTATTAAAAGCTAATAGTACTAAAAAAACTGCTACATATAATTATTATGTTTATTTTCAAATTACATCAAATACTTTTACATATTCTGATGGTTCAACTCCTGAAATTATACTTACTGTGACTAATCCAAATGGTGATGAAGTTACATCAATTGATGGCCTTACTTATGGAACATTTAATGGTGTATCTGGTTTTGATGTTACAACTAAAAAAGGTCTTTTTAATATAGCTAATAGTTATGAAATAACATCTAATTCAAGTACAACATATACAACACAAGAATGGAATATTACATTAACTTATTTAAATTTATCTACAGATCAATCAGCAAATTTTGGTAATTCGATGGGAGTAAATGTACATATAACTAAAAATGAAAAGATTTTATTAACTGATTATGTGATTTCACAATACACAGGAACCCAAGGGGACAATGCACTATATTATCATAACTCCACTTTAACCAATGGAGCAGGAGATAACTCTTACAGATATGCTGGAGGAGATTATGTCTTAACAGATGCAGGAAAAGCAACCGGAGCAACAATGATGATAGGATATAATAATACAGTAACAACAGCATTAATAGATTTTTATTGTAATGGAACCAAACAATTTGTAGGTTATGTATGTAGTTCATCTCAAACACATTATTATTTAATAAAAGGAGATACAACGCAATATCAAAGTTATAATGAAGCATTAAGTGCATCAGTAGAAAAAGGATATTTAACAAAGGATAATGTAAAAAATTTTGTATGCTTTGGAAGTGAAGCAAGCACTTGTCCAACAGAAAATTTATATAGAATTATTGGTGTATTTAATAATCAAGTAAAATTAATAAAATATGATTATGCAAAATCAAGTCTACTCGGAACAGATGGAGACTTTTCTCAAGAATATTCATATTACTTTAGTGGAGAACAAGGAGAAAGTCCATCAAGTAATTCGGTGTATTACTGGAATAATGCAGGAACAAACACATGGAGTGAAAGTAATTTAAATAAAGTAAATTTAAATACTAATTTTGTTAATAATATAGGAAGCACATGGTCTGATAAAATAGCAACAACAACATGGAAAGTTGGTGGAGGTTCATGGGCTAATATAGGAACTTCAGTACCAAAAACAGCATATCAATACGAAGTAGGAAGTAGTGCATCAACAACTACATATGATGCAAAAATAGGATTAATGTATGTAACTGATTATTATTATAGTGCAAGTCCAAGTGCATGGACATTAGTTGGTAATAATTCAAGTGATGCAACAAAAGATTATAGATTTTCGAAGGGAGAAAACTGGTTGTACGGAGGAGGCTGGGATTGGACTATTTCGCGCCGTTCGGACCTTTTTGACGCTGCGTTCGGTGTGAGCGACATTGGCCGCGTGGGCAACTTCGGTGTCAGCGGCTTCAGTGGGGCGCGTCCGTCCTTTAGTCTTTTGTCTTCCACAACCTATGTATCAGGGTCAGGAAGTATGAGTGACCCTGTGAGAATAAACTAGGTTCGGACATATGTTTGTCTAGTGACGAAGGCGCTAGGCAAACGGGGCAAAAAATTATGCAGTTGCAAGAAGGACAGCAGTAAATTATGCTAGAAAAATGTCTGTCGCGTCTGCGGTTTGTGCAGGCGTGACAGTAGGCAGAAAAAAGGTTATCAGCATAAATAGAAAGGAAAATGTATATGAAAATATTATGTATTGGGCATTCAAGCTGGGATATAACTGTTCCGGTAGATGAATATCCAATTGAAAATACTAAATATAGATATAATGAAAAATATAGTGCTGGTGGTGGTCCTGCATCTAATGCAGCCTACCTACTAGGTAAATGGGGTGTAGAAACAGTTATTGCTAGTACTGTTGGTTCTGATGATTTTGGAACACATATAAAGAAAGAATTTCAAGATGTAAAAGTTAATACAGATTATGTAGAAACTAGTTATGAAAAAGATACATCATTATCATTTATCTTAATAAATAAAAATAATGGTTCTAGAACAGTATTTAATGTTGCAACAGAACATCCAGCATTAAAAAAATTAAGTTATGATTTTATACCAGATATTATATTTACAGATGGACATGATTATGGTGCAAGTCAAAATGCTATTAGTAAATTTCCAAATGCTATAACTATTATAGATGCTGGAAGGGTAACTCCAGAACTACTTGAATTATGTAAATATATAAAATATATAGTGTGTAGTAAAGGTTTTGCAGAAACTGTTACAGGTATGAAATTTGATTATAATAATCCATCTACTTTAGTAGCTATATATAATAAATTACAAGATAAATATCCAAATAGTAATTTAGTTATAACTTTAGAAGAAAAGGGTTGTTTATATCAAGTAGGAAATGAAATTAAGATAATGCCAGGATTAAAAGTAGATGCAGTTGATACGACTGGGGCTGGTGATATATTTCATGGAGCATTTACTTATGGTATAGCTAATAACTTTGATATGGAAAAAACAATTACTTTAGCAAATATAGCTGCAGGTTTATCTGTAACTAAAATTGGTTCAAGATTATCAATACCTAATTTATCTGAAGTATTAGATTATTATGCTAAGAAAATGGGACAAGTAAATGATAACCAGTAAGACTCCAAAACTTGATTTACATGGAGAAATAACAAGTATGGTTGAAGTATTAGTTGATGAATTTATTAATGTAAATAAATTATCTGGTATAAAAGAAGTAATAATTATACATGGTAAAAGTACTAATATATTAACTGAAGAAGTACATAAAGTACTTAAGAAAAATAAAGATGTAAGTAAATATTATAAGAATAATTGGAATCTTGGAGAAACAATAGTAGAAATAAATATATAAAGCAAAATAGTTGACTTAGCCACTATTTTGCTTTATAATTTGTCTTAATGTAGGAGGAAATATGAAAGCTAGTGATGTTGCAAAATATTATTTAGAAAAGAATGGTAGTTTAGATAATGAAAGACTTAATAAGTATTTGTTTTTAACACAAGTTGTTTATTTGGGCAAAGAAGAAAGAAAATTATTTGATGATGAATTTATTTCAACAAGTAATGGACCAGTGTTAAAAGATATATTGAAAGATTCAAGTAATATTGTGGATGATGAAATAAAAGAATTCTTAAATAAAATTTATGATGCACTTAAAAGTGCATCGGATGAAGAATTAGACTCTATAGTTAAAGAAGACCCAGAATGGATAAGGTTAAGTAATAGTGGTTCTGTTATGGACTTAGAAAGAAATGTAAGTGAATATAAAATAAGGTATAAAGGGTTACTTGAAGCAATATATTAAGTTTTTGTTCTATTTATTTTTTTAGTTCATATATTTTCTAATAAAGGGAGGAAATGATATGAATTGTATTATACCATTTACAAAAGATATTAAGTTTAAAACAAATATTGCAGAAATATTAAGTATTTCACTTGAACATGATTTTACAGTTAATCCAGAAGAAGTTTTAGGTAACTTCACTATAAGTGGGGATTATAAGACTCATGAAGTAAGTGTAAATAAAGAACATTTTGAATATGTATTACCGTTTTCTGTTAATATGACAAGTAAGATTAATGAAGAAAGTGTTAATTTTGAAGTTGAAGATTTTACTTATGAAGTAATAGATAGTGATACTTTACGAGTAAATATTGAATATAGTATAAATGCTGAAGAAGTAAAAGATGAAGTTAAAGAAGAAGACTTGTTTAAAAGAGTTGAAGAACCTGAGTTAGATAAGATTCTTGATGAAATAGAAGCTAATAGAGAAGAATGCGTTGATGTAAGTGAAAGAGATATTGCGGATGATGCTAAAAATACAATATTAGATAGTATTAATAATACAGATGATGCATATATAACATATCATGTACATGAAATGAAAGAAACAGATACAATAGAATCTATATGTATTAAATATAATACAAGTAAAAATATAATTGAAGATTATAATGATATAAGTAATTTAAGTTTAGGAGATAAAGTAATAATTCCTGAAGTAAATGAATAAAAGTATTGAAATATTAAAATCTATTTATAAACCCTATAGATATACTATAAAAGGAAAATCTACTATCTTAGAAACTACTTGTGGAGATTTTATTATAAAACCTAAAAATAAAGATATAAATGAATTATATACATATTTAACTAATCGTGGTTTTATAAATTATCCTAAAATAATAGATTCATCTAGAGATGAAGTAAATGTTTTTGAGTATGTAGAAGATATAAAATTACCTAAAGAACAAAAGTGTGATGATTTAATAGAAATAATAGCTAGTTTACATAATAAAACTAGCTATTTTAAAGAAGTAAGTGAAGATAGATTTAAAAGTATATATGAGGATGTATTAAGTAATATAAATTATTTAAGTAATTATTATAATACATTATATGAAATAGTGTTTAATGAAGTATATGCATCTCCTTCAAACTATATTTTTATGAGAAACTATTATAAATTAAATAGTGCTTTAGAATATGCTAAAAGTGAACTGGAAAATTGGTATAGTTTAGTAACTAGTGAAACTAAAATAAGAGTGTGTTTAATACATAATAATTTAGAACTTAATCATTTACTTAATGATAAATTAATAAGCTGGGATAATTATATGATAGATACTCCCGTTATAGATATAGTTAAGTTATATAAAAAAGAATGGAAAAATATAAATTTTAGTGAAATATTAGAAAGATATATGTATAAGTTTCCATTATTAGAATATGAAAAGAAGTTATTATTTATACTGATATCTATGCCTCCGGAGATTAAAAAAAGTGATAATGAATTTGAAAAATGTAAGGTAGTTAGTGAAGTAATGGATTATGTTTTTAAAACAGAAGAATTAATAAGGCCATATAATGCGGAGCATGAAGAAGAAAAATAAAGCTATTTCTATAAGTAATATAAATATGTTAAATCGAAATGGTAATATTAATGTAATAATTGCTTGATAAAATATAAGTATACCAAGGATAAAAAGAATAATTACTGAAAAACCATTTCTAGGGCCTTGAAACTTCATATAATCACCTATAAATAGTATATGTTAATCAACCAATAATGGTTGATTTTTTAATTAAATGTTGGTAAAATTATATTAGTAAAGGTAGGCTAGTTTGATATGAATAAAAAAGGATTTGCGTTTATAGAAACAATAATAACTATAGTTATATTATCATCAGCTTTACTTTATTTATATAGTTCATATAGTGCTATTATAAGTGAAGAAGAAACTAGATTTCATTATGATGATGTAGCATATATATATTATACAAATAATGTAAGAAAGTTTTTAGAAGAATATAGTAATATAGAAGATGTAAAGAAAAATGCTTTTAATAATAGATATATTGAAGTAATTGGAACTGGTTATGATGGATTATTTGATAGTGATGAAAAGAATATGGCTGAAAAAATAGTACAAAGTTATAATATAAATCAAATTATTTTAGTAAAGGCTACTTTATTTAATGATTGTTTAAGTAGTGAGAATGGTAAATGTAAAGATTCATTTAGTAATGTTGGATATAATTTAAAAAATTATATTAATACTATTAGTGATACATCATATGATTATTATTTAATAGTTGAATATGCTACTAAAGTAGATAATGGAAATATTGTTAGTTGTAGACCAGGAATAGATGAAAGATGTAATTCATATTATGCATCTTTAGGAATATGAGGTTGTTATGAAGAAGAATGGTTTTATATCTGTAACTGTTATTTATACTTTCTTTTTAGTGTTTTTATCATTAATGTTATATATTGTAACTAATTTAGTGGTTAATAGAAATTTACTTAATAATATGAAAACTACAATTAAGAATGAATTAAATGATTCTAATTTCAATAGATATTTAATAAATCATTGTAATGATTTAATTAGAATGGATGATAGTTATAATAATAGCATTAAAGATAATTCATATAGATTTGTAGGAAATAATCCCAATAATTATGTTTCTATAAATGGGAATATTTTTAGAATAATAGGTATTTTTGATGGTAATGTTAAACTAATTGCAAATGATATTTGGCAAAGTATGAATTTTAGTAGTAATAGTAATATATATAGTTCATCTAATATTTATAGTAAAATAAATAATGATTATTTGAATGGGATTAATATTAGTGATTATATTGAAAATAAAGTTTGGTATGTTGGAGGTATTAAAGATAATGTAAATGCAAATCCAAAAGATATTGCAATTAATGAAGTTGGAGAAAATAGAAATACTGGAGCAACAGTAACTGCCAAAATTGGTTTACCCTATATAAGTGATTATATTTATGCGGGTGATGCAAGTAATAAGAATACTTATGGTACAGTAATTAGTAAAAATAATAATTGGTTATATTCTAGTGATTTATGGTTTATAACAAGATATAATTTAAGTTTTACTAATGTTTATTATTTAGGAAATGATGGTTCATTAATATTAGGCAATATAAATGATGTAAGATTTGTAAGACCAACATTTTATTTAAAGAAAAGCACTAAAATTGTTAGTGGAGATGGAACACGTAGTAATCCATATCAAATAGGGTGATTGACATGAAAAAATTAAATAATAAAGGAAATACATTAATTGAATTAATAATTAGTATTGCATTAATGTCTGTAGTACTTGTTTCAATGGTAAGACTTTTAGTGGATTTAAATAATACCAATACTAATAGTGTTTATGCTAAAAATAATGAAGTTGTTCGTTCTGAAATAATTAGAGCTATAGAAACTGATTTAAATAATTATAAATTAAGTAATATAAATGATTTATCTAATGAAGAAAGTGCTGGAGCTGTAAAAATTAATTTGATATTTAAAGAAAGACATGCTATTATTACTGTAAAAAAGAATACTATTGTATATAAAAGTGTGGATGGAAAAGTTAGAAGATGGACAATGAAAGATTGTGAAGTTTATACGGATAAAGCTAATTTAATATTTAGTGTGGATGAGAAGAAAAATATTTTTACATTACAGATAGATATTGAAATACATACAAATAATGATAAAAATACTACGGGATATAATAATTTATTAGATGATATTTTAATTAGTTATTATGGACATATAAGTGATTTAAATGGAGCATTTTTAAATACTAAATATGCTACTACTTCAAATCCATGTTTAGGTAAGAGTTGTTAAAATAATTACTATAATTGCTTGAATTATTCTTCCTTTTAAGAAATATTTATAATTTAAGCCTTGTTCATCTAAGATACATTTTACTTGGGTATGAATTGAAAAACCTCCGAAAGTAATAAAAAATATAGCTATAATTTCTTTAAATTTAATATTTAAATTAATTAAACTATTTAACCCTTGGGTCATTTCTAAAATACCTTTTATAAATATATCAAAAGGATAACTTATATTAAAAGTATTTATAATAATATTTGATATAACCAAATAAAATATAATAGAACCTAAAACCATTAAGTTAGTATTTATACTTGTTTTAATAGAACTAGAAATATTAATATTTTTAGATTTACCATTAATGCTACATAATGGTAAATCTTTTTTAAAATATAAATATATTATAAAATTACTTATATAAATAATTAATAATAGTTTAATAGTTGTAAATAAAGAATTAAATATTAAATTTAGAATAGTAAATAAAAATAAAGGATTAGCAAAAAAAGTAAATATTAAACAAATATTTCCATAATTAGAACTTATTTCATTATCTTTTACTAATTTAGATATTATATAAGCACTGGATGGAGTTCCACTTATAATAGACATGATAAAAATATAAGTAGAAGGATTTTTAAAAATACTAGTTAAGTTTAAATTAATTAATAAGTCTTGAATAATAATCATAATAAAAAGATATGGAAATACTTTATATAACCAGATAGATACTCCATTAATAGTACTTTCTAATACTAGAGTATAATTTTTAAAAATAAGTATAATTAGTGTCATAATTAAAAAAATAGTTAATTTTCGTTTCATATATTCATCCTTTTTTGCTATAATTAATAAAGGTGATATTAAATGCTTAGTAAAATATATGAAAAAATAAAAATATTTATAAAAGAAAATTATAAATTTATATTAAGTTTAATAGCAATTGTTTTTCTTTTAACTTATGAACTTCCTTATGTTGTTTATACTCCAGGAGGAATAGTTAATTTAGAAAAAAGAATAAGTGTTAAAAATGGATATGATAGTAAAGGTTCCATAAATATGAGTTATGTGACACTTAGAAAAGGAAATATACCATCAATACTTTTATCTTATGTAATTAAAGATTGGGATTTACTTAAAGAAAGTGAAGTAACTGGAAGTGATGAATCTGTTGATGATTTGTTAAAATTAGAAAAATTATATATGACTTCATCAATTGATAATGCTACAATATTAGCGTATAAAAAAGCAAATAAGAAAATAAATATAAAGAAAAATATTAATAATGTTATATATGTTTCAGAAAATGCTAAAACAGATATTTCTTTATATGATATTATTTTATCAGTTGATGGTAAAGATATTAATAATATAAAAGAATTACAAGATTATATTAAAACTAAAAATGAAGGAGATATTGTTTATTTTAAAGTAATTAGTAATAAAAAAGAAGTTGATAGAAAAGCTGAAGTTATAAATATAAATGGAGAATTAAAAGTAGGTATTGCTTTTTTAACTACTTATGAGTATGAAACAGACCCTAGTATTACTGTTAAAACTAAATCTAGTGAATCTGGTTCAAGTGGTGGTTTAATGCTTTCTTTAGCAATTTATAATGCAATTACAAAAGAAGATATTACTAAGGGTAAAACAATTGTGGGAACTGGTACAATTGATGTTTTAGGTAATGTTGGTAAAATAGATGGTGTTAAATATAAAATACTTGGGGCAGGAAAAAATAAAGCAGATTTATTTATTTGTCCAATAGATAATTATGATGAAGCTATGAAAGTTAAGAAAGAACATAATTTAAATATTAATATAATTAGTGTTGAAACTTTTGATGAAGCAATTAACTATTTAGAAAATAATTTGTAGAAAAAAGAGTCAAATTGCACGAATGTGCAAATGTGATGCTTTTTTTTTTTTTTTTTCGGTTAAAATGGATATGTAATATAAAATATCCGTGTGTGATATTGTTATGAAGGAGTAGATTTATAATGGAAAATCAAAAAACAAAAATAATAAGTATAGCAAGTATAATTGCATTAGCATTAACACTTGTTACTGCAACATTTGCATACTTCATGGCACAGACTGGAGAAGGAAAATCAACCGACATAAAGATTAATGCAAGTACAGTTGATACATTAACTTTTGAAGCTGGTTCAGCAATAAGTTTAAATCTAAATCAAGATAACTTTGCAAGTGGCAAAGGTAACCAATCAGATACAACATTTGCTAAAGCAATGCTTACAGCAAATAATAAGACAAATACAGCAACAGAACATTACTATATGTATTTAAATATATCTGAAAATACATTTACATATACACAAGATGCAAATACACCAGAAATATTACTTACAATAAAAGATGCAAATGGCAATGCCATAACAAGTATAACTGGTTTAACATATAAAACAAATGTCACAGATGGAAAAGGTGCATCAATCTCAGGTTTTGATATAACAACTAAAAGTGGATTAATTACATTATTTGATAATAGAGAAATCACAACAACATCAAGTAAAACAGAAGAGTGGAATATAACAGTAACATTTGTAAACTATAATTCTAATCAAGCAGGCAATGCAGGAAAAAGTTTTAGTAGTAAAGTTATGATACAAAAAGAAGAAGCATCATTATTAATTAGTTACGTATCTAAATCACAACTTCAAAAAGGGTATGTATACGATTTAACAGTAAATGTTGAAACAATAGCAGTTTCGGGAAATGTTTCAAAATATTATTATTCAAAAGATAATGGTAAAACATTTGTAGAAAGTGACTTAAACACATATACGTTTTCTGATCTTGATTATTTTAATGGCGACGATGTTTTCACATATTCTATTGTTATTTATGCTTCTGATGTTAATGGTAATAAAACTAAATGGTATACGTTTGATTATACTCCGGAAGTAGTTGGTAAAATACAATATTGTGAGGGAGGACGTTATGATATTGATACTGAGACTTTACAAGTAGGTTTGATTTATACTTCCAAATACGAATTATCAAAAGTATGTTCTGAATATGGTTGTTCTGATATCTTTGAAGTAGAAGATGATAGTTTTAAGACTTATTTTAGTAAAGATAACTTTAAGAATGAGACACTAGCTATAACATTGGAGGTTTTTGATGTAAAAGGTAATCAACTTTGGAATGGTTGTAGTTTTTCAGTAGCTAAATATAATTAATAACTAAAAAATAAGTTTTATAACAAATTAAAAAATAAATATAATTTGAAACAAATAAGTACTATTACAAAATATTTAACACAATTATGCCTAAATTGGTGTCTTTGTGTTTTTTAGTGTAAAGTAAGTGTATAAATTTTAAAAAAAGTGCAAAAATTTTGATGGTTTAGGAAATATTATATATGAAAGAGAAAATGTGTGTATGCCTCCGATGGAGGAAAAATGAATTATTTAAAGAAAAAAGAATTATTAATTGGGTTAATTAGTTTTGTGTTATTTTTAATATCTAGTGGTCTAGCAATATATTTTTATTTTGATAAGGATGAGTGTATTTGTAATGATGTAAGTATAAATACCTCACCTGAAGTAAGTGATGCTACTAAAAAGATTAAACTTGAGGTAAAGGGAGAAGTTAAAAAACCTGGAGTTTATGAAGTAAGTAGTGATAGTATCATTCAAGATGTTATTGATTTAAGCGGAGGTCTAACTAAAAATGCTAATACTAATAACATCAATTTAAGTATGCAAGTAAAAAATGAAATGGTTATTTATGTTTATAAGAAAAATGCCACTAAAAGTGTTACTAAAACTATTAATGTATGTAAATGTCCAACCTATGATATAAGTAGTTGTACTAAAAAGGAAGAAAGTGTTATTGTACCTAGTGAAGGTGCAGCTAATAATGAAGTAAGTAATGAAGTAGTTATTGATACTAAAACATCAATTGTAAATATTAATACTGCAAGTATTAATGAACTTAAAACGTTAACTGGTATTGGTGAGTCAAAAGCTAAAGCAATAATTAGTTATAGAGAAAAAAATGGTGGTTTTCAATCAATTGATGAAATTAAAAAAGTTAGTGGTATAGGAAACGCAACCTATGAGAAGTTTAAAGACAATATTACAATATAATAAGTTGTTTATAGTATTTTTTATATTCTTATGTATTTATATTCTTTTGTTTACAAAGATAATTAAGTATGAAAGTAAGTTAGATATAAGAAAAAACGTTTTTGAGGGAATTATAACAAGTATTAAGTTCGAAGGAGATAGGTTAGTTCTTGATGTAAAAGGTGAAGAGAGACTTATAGCTAATTATTATGTAAAAAGTAAGGAAGAAAAGAATACAATTCTTGATGTAATACATCATGGGGATAAAATATTGTTAAAAGGAACTTTTAATGTTCCTTTTAACAATACTATTCCTAATAATTTTAATTATAAAAAATATTTATATAACAAAAAGATATATTATACATTAAGTGTAGATAGTTATGAAATAATAAAGAATAATAAAAATATATTATATAAAATAAAAGATAAATTATATAAAAAAATAATAAATTTAGATAATAGTGATTATTATTTAGCTTTTATTTAGGAGATAAAACTCTTTTATCTAGTGAAATATATAATTCTTTTCAAAGCAATGGTATAAGTCATTTATTAGCATTATCTGGTATGCATATAAATATTTTATTATTAATAATAAATATGTTTTTAAAAAAGTTTAAAGAAAGTAAAAGAATTATTATTACTAGTATTATTTTAATTATATTTTTAATACTTACTGGCTTAACTGCATCATTACAAAGAGCAACAATATTTTATATTTTAAAAAATATAAATAATAAATTTAATTTAAGATATTCTAATATAAAGTTATTATTTATTGTAGCATTTATTATATTATTTATTAACCCTTTTTTAATTTATGATTTAGGTTTTATATATTCATTTATAGTTTGTTTTGGTATATTTTATTATAGTGATTTTATAAAAGGTAATTATGTTGTTAAATTATTTAAACTTAGTTTAGTTACTTTTCTTTTTAGTATGCCAATAACTATTATGGTAAATTATGAAGTTAATTTAAGTTCAATATTTATAAATATGTTATTTGTACCATGGATTAGTTTAATTGTTTATCCACTTTCTTTAATATCATTTATAATACCAATACTTAATCCTTTATTTGGGTTTACAATAAATATCACTAATAATATGAATATGTTATTTTCAAAAATAAGTTTAATAATAAATATTCCTAAGTTATCTATTATATTGATTATTCTTTTTTATCTTGTTTTATTGGTTAGAAAGAAAAAATTATATTTTTGTTTATTTTTAATTTTAACATTTGGAAAAGTAATAGTTTTATTTGATAAAAATTATTATGTGTATTTTTTTGATATTGGTCAGGGAGATGCATCAGTATTAGTTTCACCGCACCAAAAAGAGGTTTTAATGATTGATACTGGGGGCAAAATCACTTATGAAAAGGAAGAATGGCAAAAATCTAATAAAACTTATAATATTTCAGATGGAGTAATTAAATTTTTAAAAAGTAGAGGCATTAATAAACTTGATTATTTAATTATTAGTCATGGAGACCAAGACCATGCTGGAGATGCCTTAAATATTATAAAAAAATTAAATGTAAAAAAAGTTGTTTTAAATAATGGTAGTACAAATTCTTTAGAAAAGAAAATAATTAATACAAGTGTAAAAATAACTAATAATTATAATTTAAAATATTTTAAGATAATTAATTTAAATAATGGTTTTTATGATAATGAAAACGATGCTAGTTTAGTAAACTACATTACATTCTTGAAATATAAATTTCTTTTTATGGGAGATGCACCGAGAAGTGTTGAAGAAAAAATAATTGAAAAATATAACTTATTTAATATAGATGTCTTAAAAGTTGGACATCATGGAAGTAAAACAAGTTCTAGTAAATATTTTGTTGATAAAATAATTCCTAAATATTCGGTTATTAGTGTTGGAAGAAATAATAGATATGGGCATCCTCATGAAGAAGCTTTAAGTAACTTAATAAATACTAAGATATTAAGAACTGATAGTGATGGAACTATAACTTTTAAAATAAATAAAAATAAATTTGATATAGATTTTTGTAAACCTTAATAGAAAGGATGAAGAAAATATGAACTATTATGAAAATATTAAAACGGAGATACTAAATAATGAAATAACTAAAAAAGTAAAAGATTATTCAAAAAATAAAAGTGATTTAACTACTTATTATAATGTAGGCAAATTATTAAGTGAAGCTGGTAAATGTTATGGCGAAGGAATTGTTAAAGAATATTCAGAAAGGTTAAGTAAAGATTTAAATATAAATTATAACGAAAGAACACTTTTTAGAATAAGACAATTTTATTTGTTAATTGTTCAACAAAAAGTGTCGACACTGTCGACACAATTGACATGGAGCCATTATGTTGAATTATTGAAATTGAATGACAACATTAAAATTAATTATTATATTTCAATATGTGAACAACAAAATTTATCAGTTAGACAACTTAGAGAACGTATTAAAAATAAAGAATATGAAAGATTAGATGGAAAAACTAAATACAAATTAATTAAGCAAGAAGAAACTAAAGTTGATGATTTTATTAAAAATCCAATAATAATAAAGAATAACTTAAATTATGAAGTAATATCTGAAAAAGCATTACAAAAAATGATACTTGAAGATATTCCGGCATTTTTAAGTGAACTTGGTAGTGGATTTACATTTATTAGGAATGAATATCCAATAAAAATTGGAAATAATTATAACTACATTGATTTACTTCTTTATAATATCGAATTTAATTGCTATGTTGTAGTAGAACTAAAAATAACTGAACTAAAGAAAGAACATATCGGTCAAATTGAAGTATATATGAATTATATTGATAAGAATTTAAAAACTATAACTCAAGATAAAACAATTGTTATTATTCTTTGTAAAAAAGATAATAAATTTATCATGGAATATTGTAGTGATGGAAGGATAAAGACGCGAGAATATGAATTATTATGAAAATATTAAAACGGAGTTACTAAATAATGAAATAACTAAAAAAGTAAAAGATTATTCAAAAAATAAAAGTGATTTAACTACTTACTATAATGTAGGTAAATTATTAAGTGAGGCTGGTAAACATTATGGTGAAGGAATTATTAAAGAATATTCAGATAAACTAACTAAAGAATTTGGAAGTGGATATTCAACACGGACACTCAAATATATGAGAAAGTTCTATATTTTTCAAAAAGGGCAGGCACTGCCTGCCCTTTTGACATGGAGCCACTATGTTGAATTATTAAAAATAGAAAATAATGTTGAGATTATGTATTACATAAATTTATCTATAAACGAAAACTTATCTACAAGACAACTTCGAGAACGTATTAAAAATAAAGAATATGAAAGATTAGATGAAAAAACTAAATACAAATTAATTAAACATGAAGAAACTAAAGTTGATGATTTTGTAAAAAATCCAATAATAATAAAGAATAACTTAAATTATGAGGTAGTATCTGAAAAGGTATTGCAAAAAATGATACTAGAAGATATACCAACATTTCTAAATGAACTTGGTAGTGGATTTACATTTATTAGAAATGAATATCCAATAAAAATTGGAAATAATTATAATTATATTGATTTATTATTATATAATTATGAATTTAATTGTTTTGTGGTTGTTGAATTAAAAGTAACTGATTTAAAGAAAGACCACATTGGTCAAATTGAAGTGTATATGAATTACATTGATAAAAATTTAAAAAATATTACTCAAGACAAAACAATTGGTATTATCCTTTGCAAAAAAGATAATAAATTTATTATGGAATATTGTAGTGATGAAAGGATTAAAGTAAGAAGATATCAATTATTATAATATAAGTCAAATATTATGATAAGAAAAAAACATAAAAATATTATTATAATTTATCCCAACTTTAACATAAAATTTAAAAAGATGCGACATTGTTTAACTTTTAAATTGAAGTAATTATCACAAATTTTTGTATTTCAAAATGGCAGACACTGTCTGCCATTTTGTCATGAAATGTTTATTATAAATTAATTTGGCTTGAAAATGTGGATAATTTTTATATAAAAGTTCTTTTTAAAACTCTTACTAATCTTTGCTCTAACATTGGCTTAGCGAATTGTTCTTCTAAAACTAAAATACTATTTTTATATCTACTATAGGCTTTATCGTAGTTCCCTTGTTCAATTTGTTCAATGCAATAATCTATTATATTATCGAAAATATAATCATAAATAATGATGGATTTTTCTTCATTATTTATGCTCTCAACAATAATAGGAGCAATTTCATAATAGTGTTTTATATCTTCTTTTGATACGAAGTTATCCCTAAACCATCTCAACACTGTTAATTCATAGCAATTATCATCAAAGTTTTCTTGAAAATGTTTCATGCAAGCTGTAGTTAAATAACAACCACCAGCTCCGGATTTTGTATCGCTTTTATCAGGTCCATGCGTTGTACTGCTCCAAGAACTTTTATCATAATTCATATTAACGTGTGCTGCATCATGAGGTTTATCTACTTGCCCACCATAAAAACTAATGTGATCGTTACCGTTTTTATCTGTACCAATTTTTATTGTAACTCCTTTATTGTTTACATAATTTCCATATTTATCTCTACTTGCCATTATTAACACCTCCTAATTTAATTTCTATTGCTCTCAAAGATATAATTGCATCTAACCATAGTAAAGACCATTCTGCAAAATAAGATTTTACTACCTTTGTTTCGACATCTAAATCAATTAAATCAAATTTTATATTTTGTAAAGTCTCTTCATTTATAGATGCTAAATTTTCAGTGTTTACATAAGATTTTAAAATCTCATTAATCTCATTTAGAACTTTTATGAAGTTTTCTTTTTGTTTTTTATATAAATCTAGTTGAGTTGATGCTGTAACATAAAAAACTAAATTTTTAAAAGCATAATCAATATTTTCTTTTGTTGGAGTTCCGACATTAAAAACTTCTTCCATTTGCAAATCTCCTTTCTTGATAATTATTATATACTCATAATTTGTAATTTGCAATGGTATTATATTAAATTACTATCATGAACCAAATAATAAAATCAGAATAAAATATAGTACATTATATAATGTTTAGATAAAGTAGAAAGAGAGCTCTTTCTTTTTCTTTCTAAAAATGTTATACTTAAACTGTGGTTTATATGAATTATTTAATTAGTGCAGAAAGTTATAGAATTATAAATGATGAAATAAAAAAAATAATTAAAGATAATAATTATTTGCTTTTTAATGCAAGTAAGTGTAGTATAAAAGAAATAGTTGATGAAGCATCATATTTTGGTTTAGGAATAGATAAAAAATGGTTGGTAGTAACTAATGCTGATTTTTTTGAAACAGGTAAGATAAGTGATACTGACAATGAATTGTTGAGTAAGTATTTAGAACATGCAAATGAAGCTACAAATATAATATTTACAACATTAAATGGAATAGATTTAAGAAAAAAGATAGTTAAAAGTATTAAAACTAAAGGTAGTATTATAAATATACCTAAAATGGATAAAAGAGGTATTAATACTACATTAACAAGTTATTTAAAGAAATATGATTATAGTATAGATTATAATACAATAAATTATGTTATGAATAATTCTTATAATAATTTAGATATTATGTTTAATGAGTTAGATAAAATAATGCTTTATTATAGTTTTCCCTGTCATATTAAATTTAATGATGTTGTAAATATTATTGGCGAAGAAAAAACAAATAATAATTTTGCTTTTGTAAATGCTGTAGTTGAAAAAAGACTAGGGGATGCCTTAAAAATACTTAAGAATTTAAAAGTATATAAAGTTGAACCAGTAACTTTGGTGGCGCTTCTTGCAAGAGAATATCGTTTGATGTATTATGTTAAAAATATGTATAATAAAATTAATATGAATGAAATAATGAGTGATTTAAAGTTAGCTGATTGGCAAGTGAATAAATTATATAATAATAGTATGAAATATAGTAATAAAGAATTATTAAAGGCTTTAGTTCTTTTATGTAATATTGATTTAAATATAAAAAAAGGATATTGGGATAAAGATACTAGTTTATATGGCTTTTTAATGGAAGCGTGCAGTTAAAAAGAAACTATTTGATTAGTTTCTTTTTCTAGTTAAAATACTGTAAGCATGTTTTTGTTCAAACAAAACAAAATTATATGTGTGACTACTTATTGGTAAACCATAATAAATGTTTTCTTCTTCTGTATGTTTTGCTATAGTTCTTTTTAAATCTTGAGTTATGTCACTATCACAAGAAAAATATCTTCTATTTTGTTTTAAATATTCCACATATTGTAAACGGTATTGATAAACTGGAGAATTAGTAAAATATTCACCGGTATAACCACGAAGTAAAGCTTTGGTAGTTTCATAAATAAAATAATTTAAGAAAGTTGTTTTATCATAAAAAGACATCCAACCTGCTATTTCATTTACTTTCTTTAAGGCATCAATTTCAATAATTCTTTCTGTAGGATTTATATCAATTGATTTAAATTCACTTTCCATAGCATATAGCTCTTGCAAAAAGCCTTCACTTCTAAATGTATGTTTTAAAATATCTAGACAAACTTCATATATTTTTCTTAAAACATATAAATTATATATTGCTATCATATCAAATTCATTTGTGAAATAACCTTTTGTTATATCGTTGATATCAAAATCATTTTTAAAATAAATTGTTTTAGTATCAGCTTCATAGAATGGTTTGTCAAATAGATAAGCATGTTTACCAATATTAACACCTTCAATTAAGCTTGTATAACCATTTAATATAATATATATAGCTTTTTTTATAAATGTATCATCTGCTAGAGCCCCTTTAGTTTGATATTCTTTTAATAATTCTAGAATTTCATATTTGTTTAATACATTCATAAATAACATCCTCACTATCTAGAATTATATCATTAAATATTAATCTTGTAAATCATTTTTCTTGACAATATGTTGTTTGCTAAAGTATAATTATTTTAAGAAATTAAAGGAATGATGAATGTTGCGAAAAAGATTTAAATCAATGCTTTATTTTATATTTATGTTAATTTTAACTGTAAGTGCTTTAGGAGTAGGTTACATTTTTTATGATAAAATAACTAGTGATTCAGATATAGTTGTAGATGGAAAAATAACTATTAATTATTTAGATGGAAAGAAGTTTAGTTTAAATGGTAATAAAAGTATTGCGTTTTCTGTTACAAATAATGATACAGAAACAAAATATTATTACATTCAACTTACTGATGTTTATGCTAGCAAAGTTACATATTCATTAAAGTCATCAGATGGTTTAAATATGAAAAATGAATTGAAATCAGAGATTGTTTCTAATCAAATATCAATTAATGGCAATGAAACAATAAATTATACTTTAGAATTTAATACAGATGGTAATACAAATTATTCTGGAGTTTTACAAGTTGGTGTAAAAGAAAATGAAAAGAATACTTTTGCAGATGTTATTTTAGCTAATAATAAAGTAAATGAGAGAAGTTTAACTGAAAATGGTGATGCTGCTACATTAGATGAAGGTTTGCTAAAAAAAGAAGATGATTTAGGGGTTGCATACTATTATAGAGGAAGTGTTAAAAATAATAATGTTTTATTTGCAGGTAAAAATTGGAAGATTGTTAAAATAAATGGTGATGGTTCAATAAAGTTAGTGCTTGATAATATAGTTGATGAAATAAGTAAGTATTATAGTGAAGATTATAGTTTTTTAAATAGTACAATTTTTGAAAAATTGAATAATTGGTATACAAATAATTTAAATGATTATAGTGATTATATTGCATATTATAAGTTTTGTAATGATACAGTTTTAGAAGATGATAATTATTTAGCATATAATAGAGTTATTACTAATAAGATACCTACTTTTGTATGTTTAGGTAATTTAGTTAATTCAAGAATTGGTTTACTTACAATAGATGAGGTTTCTTTAGCAGGAGGAAGTACCGGGGAAAATAAAAGTTATTATTTATATAATGAAAAAATAACAAACTCATATTACACAATGTCTAGTGCATCAAGTAGATATGGAAATTATTATCCATTTGTGGTTGATACTGATGGTTCTATCTCAAGTAATGTTAACGGAAACTTATTAAGAGGTGTAAGACCAGTTATTAATATTATAAAGACTGCGAAAGTTAGTGGTAACGGTACAAATGAAGACCCTTATGAGATAATTATGAATTAATACCTTTTTGTGTTAATTTTTTTTGACATTTATTAAGGACAGTGTTATAATAAATGTCAATATTTGACACCTTTAAATGTCAAATTTACATTATATACTTTAACTATTACTTGAATAATAGTAAAATAGAATTGGTGGTAGAGATGAAAATATTTAGTGATATATGGAGTTTATTAATGGCCCTGAGGTTAGTTGATATAATATTTTTCTTTTCAGTATTAATACTAATGGTGCTTGTTGTAACTTTGATATATTTTATAAAAATTAATAATGTTGAGGAACCAAAAAAAGATTTGGAAGAAACTCAAGAAATGAAAATAGCAAAGGAATTAAGGGATAGTATGAAAAATAATGATGCAACAATTAAATTTACAGATTATGAAAAAGACCAAGAAGACAAGGCAATAATTAGTTATGATGAACTTGTTAATAAGGGTGCTAATTATGAACTTAATTATGAAACAGAAGAAATGCATGATGATTTATCTGTTAAGAAAGTTGATTTAGATAATTTAGTTAATAAAAGTAATTCTACTGCATCAAATATTGAAGTAAGAGTTATTAGTTTTCAAAAAGAAGAAGCTTTTTTAGAAGCATTAAAAAGATTACAAAAAGAACTGGGGTAGAGGTTTATGAAGTTTAATATAGTTACATTTGGATGTAAAGTTAATCAATATGAATCAAATATGATGAAAGAAAAAATGCTTTCATCAAATTTTTTCTATGAAGAAAATATGAGTGATGCAAATATTATTATTGTAAATACATGTTCTGTTACGAATGTTGCTGATAAGAAATGTTTAAAAATGATTAGAAGAATTAAAAGAGAATATCCGAATGCTTTATTAGTTGTTGCTGGTTGTAGTAGCCAAAATAATCAAAATGTTTATGAGGCTTTAGATGTAGATATTTTACTTGGAAATAAAGATAAATCTAAGATTGCTGAATTAATTAAAGAATATTTAGATACAGAAAAGAAATATGTTAAGTTTTATAATGAAAGAGATTTAGATTTTGAAGATATGTTAATAAATGATTATAATCATGTTAGGGCTTTTGTTAAAATAGAAGATGGTTGTGATAATTTTTGTAGTTATTGTATTATTCCGTTTGTGCGTGGGAGTGTGCGTTCTAAAGATTTTGATACTGTTATAAAAGAAGCTAAATTATTAACAGAACATGGTCATAAAGAAATAGTTTTAACAGGTATTCATACTGGTCATTATATGAGTAATAATCATGATTTAACTGATTTAATAAATGAATTATCTAAAATAGATGATTTACTAAGAATTAGAATATCTAGTATAGAAATAACAGAACTTAATGATAAGTTTTTAGAAATGCTTAAAATTAATAAAAAGGTTTGTAATCATTTACATATTCCTTTACAAGCTGGAAGCGATGAAATATTAAAAAGAATGAACCGTAAGTATGATTTAGCTTATTATGAAGAAAAAATTAATAAAATAAGAGGTATAAGACCAGATATTTCTATTACAACAGATATTATAGTTGGTTTTCCTTATGAAACTGATGAATTGTTTAGTGAAACGTTAGAATTTTCCAAAAAGATGAATTTTAGCAAGATACATGTTTTTCCATATTCTATTCGTGTTGGTACTGCTGCAGCATCAATGCCTAATCAAGTGGATGAAGTTACAAAAAAGGTGCGAGTTAAAAAGCTAATGGCTTTAAGCAAGAAACAAGAAAAAGAATATTATGAAAAATTTAAGGGAAAAGAACTTGATATTTTAGTGGAAGAGTGCGATAATAATGTAAGTATTGGTCATACAAGTAATTATTTAATGGTTACATTAAATGAAAATTTACTTGTGGGAAAAATATATAAAAGGATTTTATGAATTACATTAAAGGCAAGTTAAAAAAGTTAATATTTTATAGTAAAGAAAGTGGCTTTGTAGTCGCTTTATTTCGCGTTAGGGAAACTAATGTAGCAAGTATTGGTAGTAATAAAACTATAACTGTTACGGGTTCTTTTTTAGACCCAAGTATTGATATACCTATGACTTTATATGGAAATTATAAGAAAAATGATAAATGGGGTATGCAATTTGTTGTTGATAATTATGAGATTGAAAAACCAACTACAGTTGATGCAATAATAGATTTTTTAGCAAGCCCTTTTGTAGAAGGTTGCGGCGAAGTAACTGCTAAAAAAATAGTTGATGCTTTCGGGGATAAAGCAATTGATATAATTAAAAGTGATAAAAATAAGTTATTAGAAATTGATGGAATAACTGAAAAAAGAAAAGAAAAAATATATGCGTCTTTAATAAATTATGATAAGAGTGGGGATACAATATTAAAATTACAAAATTTAGGTTTTTCATCGAATGAATGTTATAAAATATATAATCATTTTAAAAATGATATGGATTATGTTTTAGAAAATAATTTCTATTTAATAAGTGAAATTGTTGATTTTAGAAAAGTTGATAGTGTTTATACTAGTAATTATGGAGATAAAACAGATACTAGGGTTTATGCATGTATTTTAGAAAGTATGAAGATATTATCATTTAGTAATGGGGATACATATTATTATAGTGATGAAGTTAGAAGTACTTTGTTAAAGGAATTTTTTATTGAATTAACTGAAGATGTTTTTTTAGAATGTTTAGATTATTTAGAAGAAAATAATGATGTAGTTAGACTTGAAAAAAGAATATATTTAAAAGAATATTATGAAAAAGAATGTAATATTGCTAAGTGTTTAAAGAAAATAGATAGTAAGAATTCAAAAATGTTTTATAATATTGATGAAAAATTAAAAGAATTAGAAACTAAATTAAAAATTGATTATAACGAAACACAAGAAAAAGCTATTAAAGGGGCTTTAAATAATAATATAACAATCATTTCTGGGGGACCAGGAACAGGTAAAACAACTATAATTAATGCTATAGTTAAGTTGTATATTGAAAAAGAAAAATTGAGTCCTGCTGATATAATGGAAACTATTGCTTTACTTGCTCCTACAGGAAGAGCAGCTAAAAAGATGAATTCATCAACTGGTATTCCAGCTTATACAATACATAGATATTTAAAGTGGTATAAAGATAGTAATGAATTTGTATATAATGAATATAATAAAACTCATCATAAATTAATAATTGTTGATGAAGTTAGTATGATTGATGTTGATTTATTTAATGCTTTATTAAATGGAATAAGTTCAAATGTCAAACTAATACTAGTTGGGGATACTTTCCAACTTCCAAGTGTTGGTCCAGGACTTGTTTTAAATGACTTAATTGAAAGTGATTTCTTTAACTTTATTCCTTTAAATCAAATTTATCGTCAAAGTGATAATTCTTATATTCCTTTTTTAGCTAAAGAAATTAAAAATAATGATTTAAGTGAAGAATTTTTAACTAAAAAAGATGATTATAATTTTGTGCAAGTAAATTCTGATAATATAAAATCTGCTATAAAACAAATAACTGATTTATCTTTAAAAAAAGGCTTAGATGAAAGAAATGTTCAAATATTAGCACCGATGTATAAGGGTGAAGCAGGAATTGATGCTTTAAATTTATGTTTGCAAGAAATATATAATCCTCGAAAAAGAAATAAAGAAGAAGTAATATATGGAGAATTTGTTTATCGTGAAGGTGATAAAGTATTACAACTGGTTAATGATTTAGATAATAATGTTTTTAATGGAGATATTGGTTTTATAGAAAGTATAATGGGTAATAAAATAATTATTGATTATGATGGTAATAAAGTTACATATGAAAAGAAAGATTTAAAAAATATAAAACATGCTTATGCAATAAGTATACATAAATCTCAAGGTAGTGAGTTTATGCATGTAATAATGCCAATAAGTAAGAGTTATTATAAAATGCTTTATAATAAATTAATTTATACGGGGGTAAGTCGTGCTAAAAAAAGCCTTACTCTAGTGGGAGATGCTGCTGCTTTTCAAAGAGCTGTTGCAAATAATTATTCTTCAAGTAGAAAAACTAGTTTAAAAGAACAAATTACGATAGTATATAATAAGTAAATTTGGACATAATAATGCTAGAGGTGAAACGTATGAAAAATATGTTAAAAGCTGTAGGTTTAATTGGTGCAATGGCTGCTATCGGCGGTGGTATTTATCTAATGCAAGATAAAAAAACTATGAAAAAAGCCGGTAAAAAAGTTATTAGTGCTATGGACAGTGCAGAGGCAATGATTGCCAAGAAAATAAACTAAAAAGATAGATTAATTTCTATCTTTTTTTCTTGTTAAGTAACAATCACATTCATATTCGTTTATATCTTTTTTTCTTTTTTTCTTTTTTACATCATACATCATTAAATTAATTTCATCTTTTAAACTTATTAATCTTTTAGGTACTTCAAAAGGATTTACATAGAATTCTTGATGTAAAAGTGGAGCATACATAGCTTCATGTAATAAAAATCCATCAATATTTAGTTCTCCAAAAATAGGAACAATACCATATTTAGTTTGAATATTTTCACAAACTATGAATGTTTCATCATGCTCATCAAAAATAATTTTACTAAAAAAGTCAGATACTTTTAAATTAAATTCAAATGAATAAATAAAATTATGATAAATACCTGGAATAATTAATTCTTTAAATGGCATTAAATTTTTATTGAAAATATTACCATAATCTTTTCTTATTTGAAACTTTTCAATTTCTACACACTTTTTATCTTTATTATAATGAAAGAAAATTAATGTATAACCTTTTATTAAAGCGTTTGGTTTTGGCTTATCTTTTTCTATGATAGCAAAATTTGTTTCATCTAGGGTTTTATAAATAAATCTACCGGTATGAGTATATAAAATCTTATTATTTTCATCTTTAATAGTTATGGTATTTTTGTTAATTATAATCTTTAAATTCATTTTTTCTAAAACTCTTTCAGTCATAATTTCTCCTTTTTTCTTCATATTATAACATAGTCCCTATAATATGACAAATTTTTTAGTATTTTTGTGATAATATAAATATGGTGAAAGTCTTATGAAAAAATATTTAAAGATTTTAGGTGTTGCTGTTATAATTGGAGGGGTAATTGCTTACTTTTTTTATTATGATATTAATAAAGAAGTGCGAGCAATAAGTAAAAAAGAAGAAATTGTGACACTTTTTCAAACCGGGGTATTTAAAGATTATAATAATGCTACAAGTTTTGCCGCTACATTTCCTTCAAGTTATGTTTATAAAGATAATGAATATTATAGAGTTATAATTGCAGTGTGCTATCACAAAGAAACAAAACTTAAGTTGGAAACTATATTTAATAGTGAAGAAATAGAATATTATGAAAAAGAAATGCGTGTTAATAAAGATTTTATTGATAAGATAAGTAATTATGAAACAATTATTTTAAAAAGTGAGAAAAATGAAGTAATAGATAATGTTAATAATAGTATTTTAAATATATTTTCTTCATATAATAAATAATTTTATCCATAATAAAAATATGATAAAGAAATATTATGATTATATATTATTATTGTTTGTTTTTTTGCTATTTATATTTTCTAGTAATATAAATAGGTTTTTAACTGCCATAAATCCCAATTTAGATAATTCTAAGATAGTAGTGGATTATAATAAATATTTAAAAGATGAATTAGATAGTATTAGAATAATTAATGATATTAAAATAGTTGATAATTTAGATTTAATAGTAAGTCGTGTTAAATATAGAAATGTGTATGAATATAGTGATACATTAACAATATTTAAAGGATTTAAAAATAATGTTTTTAAAGGAGATGTTGTTTTAAATAATGATGGTTTAATTGGTGTTATAAGTAAGTCTTATGAATATTATTCTGTTGTAACATTACTTACTAATAAAGATACTAATATATCTGTTAAAATAAATGATGCTGTTGGAGTACTTAAATGTGTAGATGGTAAGCTAGTTGTTAGTGATATAAATAATTATGGTGTGTTAGAAGAAAATGACCTTGTATATACATCAGGGCTTGGTAATTTACCGGCGAATATTTATATTGGTAAAGTAAAAAGTGTTAGTTTAAATAATACAGAAATAGAAAAAGTAATATTAGTAGATATAAATGATAGATTAGAAAAATTAGATTATGTTTTTGTAAGAGGTAATCATGATTAATATATTTTTAGATACTTTAATATATAATTTTACTCCTTTTAAATCTTTTTTCTTTCTAACAAATATAAATAATAAATCATTAGTATATAATATTTCAGTTGGTTTATTTATAGATTTATTTATAATTCATAGTCCGTTTTTAAATACATTATTTATGATAATATTTTATTTGTTACATAAGTATATTAAATTAAATTATTATAATGTTATAAATTATTATTTGTTTAATATGTTAATGGTATTTATCTATTATATAGTGTTTGCTAGTGTATATAATTTTAGATGGATTTTTTTAAATATATTTGTTATAAATAGTATATTTATTCTAATTAGTTATATAAAGAATTCTAAAGACATAAAATTATTTAGGTGATATAATGGATGATTATTTAAATAGTGCAAAGATGAGAAGAAAAAATAGTTTTAGTGCAAAAAAAGTTAATTTAAAACCTGTTATATCGAAGTTTTTACTTGCTATAATATTCTTTTTAGTAAGTGTTATTTTTACTAATATGAGTGATAAGAATTTATTGTTATATAAAGAATATGTTTTAACAGAAAGTATGCCATTTACTAAAATAAAAGGTTGGTATGAAGATTTATTTGGGGAAGTGTTACCAAATAGTGATAATAATAAAATGGTTATGAGTGGTCATTTAGTGTATAAAAGTATTGATAAGTATTTAGATGGAGAAGTTTTAACATTAAATAATAATACATTAATTAATAATTTAACGAGTGGGATTGTTGTATATTCTGGAGAAAAAGAAGGGTATGGTAATACAGTCATAGTTCAAAGTGTTGATGGTGCTGATATTTGGTATGGAAATATAACTAATGTATCTGTTAAATTATATGATTATGTTGAAAAAGATAAGCTAATTGGAGAAGTTAATGGTGATAAATTATATTTAGTAATAAAGAAAGATAATAATTTTATTAAATATGAAGATTATCAAATTTGATTATAGTTTTTTATTTATTCTTTTTATATTATTACTTTGTGGGTATATTAGAATTGGTTTGATGATTAGTTTTATTGTGTTATTTCATGAGTTAGGACATGTACTTGCAAGTATTTTTTTTAAATATAAAATAATTAGTGTTACTATATATCCTTTTGGAGGTATAACAAAAATAGAAAAAGATATAAATACAAGCCCCGATAAAGAAATTTTGTTAGCTAGTGCTGGGATATTTATGCAAGTTATACTCATTTTAATTATTAAATTATTTAATATTCATGATTATGATATTTTTTTGAAATATAATTTAAGTATTATGTTTTTTAATATGGTTCCTATTATACCTTTAGATGGAGCAATTATATTAAAAAGTATTTTAAATAAGATATTTTCTTTTAAAACATCATATAAATTATATGTTGTAATAAGTATTATAAATATAATAATATATATTGGTTTTAATTATAAATATAGTTTAAATAATTATTTGATTATAGGAATATTTATATATAAAATAATTAATTCTATAAAAGAATATAAATATATTTATAATAGGTTTTTGTTAGAAAGATATTTAAAAAAATATAAGTTTAAATATTTAAACACTAAAGTAGGTACTTTAGATATTTTAAAACTTGATACATATCAATATTTTAAGGAAGATAAGAAAATTGTTAGTGAAGAGAAAAAACTAGCAGAAAGGTTTGACAAAAGTAGATATTTTTGGTAAAATTAATATGTTTTTAAGTAATTTCTTAAAAAACCGCACAGAAAAGGTTATAAAACTTTATAGTTACCTTCATGGCGCGACTTCAAAAAAATATAAGGAGGTATGAAATGAAAGCTATATTTGAAACTGGTGGAAAACAATATTATGTTTCTGTTGGGGATACTATTTTTGTAGAAAAATTAGATGCAGAAGTAGGTAGCGATGTTACATTTGACAAAGTTTTATTTGCAGATGGAAAAGCTGGTAACCCATATGTTGATGTTAAGGTTGTATGTACTGTTGAAAAACATGGAAAAAATAAGAAAATTAAAGTGTTTAAATACAGACCTAAGAAAAAATATCGTAAGACTCAAGGTCATAGACAACCATACACTAAGTTAGTTGTTAAGAAAATTGGTTAATGATAAAGATTAGTATAAGAAATAATATTATTACTATAGCTGGGCATGCTTTATATGATGATTATGGTAAAGATATCGTTTGTGCATCAGCATCTTCAATAGTTATAACAAGTATTAATTTATGTTTAAGATTTGATAAAGATAGTATTAAATATAAAAAAGAGACTGATAAATTAACAATTGAAGTATTAAGTAGTGATGAAAAAGTTACATTAACAATTGAAAATATGATTATGATGCTTGAAGAACTTGCATCGACATACAAAAAAAATATTAAAATAATTAAGGAGGAAATATAATGAATTTCATGAAGTTAAATATCCAATTATTTGCTCACGTTAAGGCTCAAGGTTCAACTAAAAACGGTAGAGATTCAGCAGGTCGTAGACTTGGATCTAAAGCTGCAGATGGACAAACTGTTTTGGCTGGTTCTATCCTATATCGTCAAAGAGGAACAAAAATTTATCCAGGAACAAATGTTGGAATTGGAAAAGATGACACATTATTTGCAAAAGTAACTGGTGTTGTTAAATATGAAAGATTAGGAAAAAGCAAGAAAAAGGTAAGCGTATACGAAGCATAAGTATTCGCTTTTTTAAATATGGAGGGTTTATGAAATATGATAATGAATTATTTGAATTAAGTGATTATTTTAAAACAGTCAATAAGCATGAAAAAGATTCAAAAGATATAGAAATAAAGAAAAGAAAATTATTTAGATTAATTTTAGATAAATTTAGACAAAGTAAACCAGAAGATGGTGTTTTTAAAGTTAAATTTGCTGAAAGTGATAATTCTCATGATAATAAAGGATATCTTTTAATAAAAGAATTAGTGGAAAAAGATGTTTTTAGTAGTTTTACAAATGATTATTTAATTTATATTTCTAGAGTTCATTATGGATTAGATAATATTATTTCAAGTTATTATGAACTTACTTGGAATTATCAAGCTTATTTTGAATTTATGGAATATCATAAAATTCTTGGAAAATTAATGGATATGCCGGAGGATACAAGAAATATTGCTATAAAATCCATTCATAATATGCTTATGGATACTAAACTAAAAGAAAAAGATTTTTGCAAACATGCTGGCCATAATGTAAGAAGATGGGTAAAAATTGATAATGAAAATTCATCGTTTTGGTATGGAACATGTACTAGATGTGGAGAAACAAGAATTACTAGAAAAAATCCAAATGGTATTAGTTTAGAAAGAAATAAAAAATAAAACTCAGAATTGAGTTTTATTTTTTATCTTTAATTATTATTTCTAAATCATGTTTATCAGCAATATCTAGTAGGTCACTAAAATAATTGCTAGTAGCAACAGCAACCTGGAAAGTAAAAAGATTTGGGTAAGTTATACTAGTGCATCGAGTATAAATTGGCTTTATTTAGGCTCTAATGAATGGACAATATCTTCATATGATAGTAGCGTAGTCTTTTTTTTATTTCTAGTTATGGTTCCTTTGGCGAATATAAAGCGAGTTCATTTAGTCACCAAGTCCGTCCAACGGGATACCTTATCTCTTCTATAACTTATTTATCAGGTAGTGGAACATCTAGTGCCCCAATTCGTATTAATTAAATGAAATTACTAGCTGTTTTCCATATTCAAATCTCTAAAGTATTTTTAGTTATTAGTAGAAAAAATAGATACATGTGTTGTGTATCTATTTTAGTTTTATTCATCAAAAGTAGCATCTACGTAGTAGATTGGTCTACCTTCTTTTTCATATTGTTTTTCAAAATCAGTCATGATATTACTAATTTGTCTTTCATCATGATGTAAATCTAGGCTTACTTTGTTAAAAGTGTACCAATATTGTGATAAAGTTTCTAAAGAATAAGCAAATAAACCTTTGTTGTCTGTTTTTAAAATAATGTGCTTGTTCTTCTTGAAAGTCTTGTCATAAAGCTTTAAATAACTTTTGTGAGTAAATCTATTCTTTTCATCAATTCCTTTTGGCCATGGTTCTGAAAATGTTAAATAAATTGTAGATATTTCTTTTCCAAAAATCTTATCAATGTTTCTAGCATCATCATTAATAAGTTTTAAATTAGTTATTTTTTCTGATTTTAATTTTTCAGTAGCCATTACCATTTGTGATGGATAAAGTTCAAGTCCAATAAAGTTTATATTTAGGTATTTTTTGGCCATGTTTATGATAAAATCTCCGCGACCCATTCCAAGCTCTAAAGAAATGGGATTTTTATTACCAAATAAATCATGCCATTTATTCTTATATTTATATGGGTCTTTAACAAAGTATTTACTTTCCGAGATAATTTTATCAGCATTTTTAATTTTATTATATTCCATAGTTTTTCCTTCTTTCTTAAAGATTATATCATTAATTTTAAAATATGTAAAATTAATTTGACAAAAATTTTTAAAAATTAGCAGTTATATATTGACAAGTGCTAAGCATAATATTATAATGATATTAGCACTGGCAAATAACGAGTGCTAAGAGAGGTAATGTTATGGATGAACGTAAAAATAATCTCTTAAAAGTGATTGTGGAAACATACATTAAAACCGTAAGACCGGTGGGTTCAAAAGCCTTATGTGATATGTTTAACTTGTCTAGTGCAACCATTAGAAATGAGATGGCTTTACTAGAAGAAATGGGATATCTAGAGAAAAATCATATATCATCTGGACGTATTCCAAGTGAAGAAGGTTATAAATATTATGTAAGAAATTTGATGGAACCAGAAAAACTTACTGGTAGTGAAATGTTACAATTACAAAAGATATTTGCAAATACTGATATAGAACTTAGTGATGCCATTAATAAATGTATGGATATAATAAGTGATATAACAAATTATACGAGTGTTGTTTTGGGTAAAAGTAGTAGCGATAATACTTTATTACAAATTAACATAATTGATTTAGGAAATAATCAAGTTGTGGCAGTTGTATGTACAGATAAAGGTAATGTTGAAAATAAGATGTTTACTTTACCAAATACAATTAATGTTAAAGAAGTAATAAAAACAAGTGAGATAATAAATAAAATGCTTGTTGGAACACCGATTAATGAAGTAAGTAAAAGACTTGAGTTAGAAGTAAAACCAATTATAAAAACACAAATACAGCAATATGAGACGGTATACAACATATTCTATAATGCATTTAATGATTTTGTAGCTACTAATAGTAATATTCATGTTACAGGAAAAACCAAGATATTTGAACAGCCAGAATACAGTGATATTACAGAACTAAAAAGACTTGCTAATAAACTAGAAGATAAAAGTTTAATTACTAAAATGGAAGAAAATGGTAATGAAGATGAAATTAAAGTTTATATTGGTGAAGAAACAGAATTTGATTCAAATGTTACTATTATAAGAAAAAAATATCATATTAATGGAGAAGAAGGTACAATAGCAGTTATTGGACCTAAGAGAATGGATTATCAAAGAATTGTTGGTTTACTAGAATATATCGATGAGAAAATTGATAATAGAAAGGATAACAATGGAAGAAAAGAAGATTAAAGGTAAACAAAAAGTTAAAAATGTTAAGAAAAAAGAACCTAATAAAATGAAAAATGAACAAAATAATAAGTTAGTAGAAGAAAATGCTAAATTAAATGAAAAACTTCTTAGAGTAATGGCAGAAATGCAAAATATGAAAAGAAGAAATGAAGAAGAAATTAGTAAATTATGCAAATATGATGGAGAAAAATTAATTACTAAAATATTACCAATAGTAGATAATTTCGAAAGAGCTATTAGTTTAGATGATAGAGATTTATCTGATGAAGTTTCTAAGTTCTTAAGTGGATTTAAAATGATTTATTCTAATTTAGTTAGTATACTTGAAGAATTAGAAGTAAAAGAAATAGATTGTAAGGGACTGGAATTTGATCCAAATAAAATGGAAGCAGTTCTTACAGATAGTGATAAAAACTTACCTAGCAATGTGGTAATTGAAGTCTTACAAAAAGGTTATACTTATAAAGATAAAGTTATTAGAGTTGCTATGGTAAAAGTAAATGAATAATTAAACTCAAAAAACAAATGAAAGGAATGATTAAATATGAGTAAAATTATAGGTATTGACTTAGGTACTACAAATTCATGTGTTGCAGTACTTGAAGGGGGAGAACCAAAGGTTATAGCTAATGCTGAAGGAAATAGAACAACTCCATCAGTAGTAGCATTTAAAGGAGAAGAAGAATTAGTTGGAGAAGTTGCTAAAAGACAAGCAGTAACTAATGTTAAAAATACTATTTCTTCAATTAAAAGAAAAATGGGTACTAGTGAAAAAGTTGAAGCTGGTGGAAAAATGTGGACACCAGAAGAAATTAGTGCTAAGATACTAGGAAAATTAAAGAAAGATGCCGAAAGTTATTTAGGAGAAAAAGTAACTAAAGCAGTTATTACAGTTCCAGCATACTTTAATGATGCTGAAAGACAAGCTACTAAAAATGCTGGCAAAATTGCAGGATTAGAAGTTGAAAGAATTATTAATGAACCAACTGCAGCAGCTTTAGCATATGGACTAGATAAACAAGATAAATTACAAACTATCTTAGTATACGACTTAGGTGGTGGAACATTCGATGTTTCTATTCTAGAACTTGGTGATGGTGTATTTGAAGTTAAATCTACTAGTGGTAATAACCGTTTAGGCGGAGATGACTTTGATGCTCGTGTTACTGATTATTTAGTAAGTGAATTTAAGAAAGAACATGGTATTGATTTAAGTAAAGATACTATGGCAATGCAAAGAATTAAAGATGCAGCTGAAAAAGCTAAGAAAGACTTATCAAGTATGACTACAACTCAAATTAGCTTACCATTCATTGCTCAAAATGATGAAGGACCAGTTCATATGGATATGACTTTAACAAAAGCTAAATTTGAAGACTTATGTCGTGACTTATTTGACTCAACACTTGAACCAGTTAGAAAAGCATTAAAAGATGCTGGCATGACTGCTAAAGATATTAATAAAGTTATCTTAGTTGGTGGTTCATCACGTATTCCATATATTCAAGAACTTGTTAAAAAAGAACTTGGACAAGAACCTAATAAGAGTGTTAACCCAGATGAAGTAGTTGCAATGGGTGCTGCTATTCAAGGTGGTGTTTTAACTGGTGAAGTTGATGATATCGTTTTACTAGATGTTACACCATTATCACTTGGTATTGAAACTCTAGGAAATGTTATGACAGTATTAATTCCAAGAAATACAACAATTCCAACAAGTAAGTCTCAAGTATTCTCTACTGCTGTAGATAATCAACCTGCTGTTGATATTCACGTATTACAAGGTGAAAGACCAATGGCTAATGATAACAAGACTTTAGGTAACTTCCAATTAACTAACTTACCTCCAGCAAGAAGAGGAGTACCTCAAATCGAAGTTAAATTTGATATTGATGCTAATGGTATAGTTAATGTTACTGCTAAAGACTTAGGTACAAATAAAGAACAATCTATTACTATTACATCATCTACAAATCTATCTGATGAAGAAATTGATAAGATGATGAAAGAAGCTGAAGCTAATAAAGAAGCTGATGAAAAGAGAAAAGCAGAAGCTGAAGTAAGAAATAATGCTGATAGTATTGTGTTTGCAACAGAAAAAGCTTTAGCTGACTTAGGTGATAAAGTATCAGAAGAAGATAAGAAAAATGCTGAAGAAAAACTTGAAGCTGCTAAAAAGGCTTTGGAAGGAACAGATATTGATGCTATTAAGAATACTAGCGAAGAATTAAATAAAGTAGCAATGGATTTAGCACAAAAAGTATATGAACAAGCAGCTAAAGAAAATGCTAATAATACAGAAGAAAGTAGTGGTAGTGATGACCATGAAAAAGTTGAAGATGCCACTTACGAAGAAAAATAAAATATAAATAGGTAAAAAGAGAGCGTCTTATCCTCTCTTTTTGACCGTTAAGGAGGACAATATGAATAAAGAAAAATTAGAAAGTATACTAGAAGATATGCTATCTACTGGTGGAGATTTTGCAGAAATATTTATTGAAGATAAAAAAACAACAGTTTTTAGTTTTGTTAATCAAATACTAGATAGTTATCAAGTTGGTTTTTCTAATGGGCTTGGATTAAGACTTGCTAAAGATAATAATGTTTATTATACTGCAACTAACGATTTTAGTACTAAAAATATTAAAGATGTTGTTGCATCACTAAAGAAAAATATTAGTGGTAAAAAAGTATGTAATTATATTACTTTAGAAAGAATTAAAAGATATAAATGTAAAAGTGTTAGTCATTATACAAATAAAGATTTAAAAGATTTATTTAAAAGTTTAGATAGCAAGATAAGAAATATGGATGAAAGAATAAATCAAGTAAGTATTGTTCTTCAAAATGTGTTACAAAATGTAACTATTGCTCGTGAAAACGGTTTATATAAAAATGAAGATAGAATTCGTAGTAGAATTTATATAACAGTAAGTTTTAAAGATAAGGATAAATCATGTAGTGTAACTTATTCTCATGGTATGACAAGTAATTTTGATTTTCTAGACGAAATTAATTTCGATGAAGAAATTGAGATGTTGGTTAAGGATGGAATTGATAAATTATATGCTAAGCCATGTATTGGTGGAGAAATGCCTGTTATTATTGAAAATGGCTTTGGGGGAGTTATATTTCATGAAGCTTGTGGGCATGCTATGGAAGCAACAAGTGTAGCGGAAGGAATATCAGTTTTAAGTCATGATTTAGGTAAGAAAATTGCTAATGAAAAGGTATCAATAATTGATGATGGAACCCTTAAAAACGAATGGGGAAGTACTAAAATTGATGATGAAGGCTGTGAAACAAGAGTTAATAAATTAATTGAAAATGGAGTTTTAAAAGGCTATTTAATTGATGAAATAAATAATCGTAAGATGAATATGAAACCAACTGGAAGTAGTAGAAGAGAAAGTTATTTGTATGCTCCAACATCAAGAATGAATAATACATATTTAGTAAATGGAACAGATACTTTTGAAGATATGATTAAAGATATAAAACTTGGATTGTATGCTAAAAAAATGGGGGGAGGAAGTGTATCACCAGAAACTGGAGATTTCAACTTTGCTTGTGATTTAGCATATATGATTAGAGATGGAAAATTAGCTGAATGTGTTAAATCTGCTAGTTTAATTGGTAATTGTAAAGAAATACTTGCTCGTGTAGATATGGTTGGAGATAATCTAGCTTTAGGACAAGGAATGTGTGGTTCTATAAGTGGTTCTGTTCCTGTTAATGTAGGAATGCCACGAATTAGAGTAAGTGAAATTCTAGTTGGAGGTGAAAAAAGTGAATAATTTAATAGCTAAAGGTAAAGAAAGAAATATTGATATTGAAATATTTAAAACCAGAAATAAATGTACTGATATAAATTCAATGAATGATACTATAAAATTATTTCAAATAAGTGATATTACAAGATATAAAATAAAAGCTATTAAAAATGGTAAGTGTATTGAAATAGTTACAGAAAGTTTAAAAAATACTAATGAACTATTAGATGCTCTTGAAGACATTTTTTCACTACAAGAAAATGAAAATAAGAATAGTTTTTGTAAGAATAATTTAGTTGAAAAAGCTGAAAATAGAGAAGAAATAGATATTGAAAAAATAAAGAATGATTTATTATCATTAAATGATTTGAAGAAAGAATATCCATGTATTAAAAGTATTGAAGGAAGTTATTCATATTATGAAAAGGAAAGAAAAATAAAAAATGAGGATTATAATATGGAAGATAGTTCGTATTTTAATGCTTATGGCGCATCAATTACTGTTAGTAAAAATGATGTAACTAGGGTATTATATCTAGGATATTTTACTAAAAATTATGACTTTTTAGAATTTAAAAATTATTTATTAAAAAGACTTAATAATGTATTAATTAAATTAGATAGTAGTTCCTTAAAAACTGATAAATATAAAGTATTACTAACAAATGAAGTTGTTACAAGCATCCTTAGTACATTTGTGGATTCTTTTAATAGCAAGAAAATATATCTAAATGAGTCAGTATTTACTGATAAATTCAATAAAAAGATATTTAGTGATAAGATAAATATTGTTGAAGACTCTAGAAATGGTATTGAAACAGAATGTTTTGATAGTGAAGGAACTATTAAAGAATTTCAAAATATTGTTAAAGATGGTAAATTTATAAAAAAAATAAATAATTTAGAGTATGCTTTATTAACTAAAAAAGATGCTACTGGAAATGCCAATGGTGTTAATAATTTATATATTGTTCCCGGGAATAATTCTTATGAAGAATTAGTTAAAAAACTAGATAATGGAGTTATTATAGATGAAGCATATGGTTTTCATGCTGGTGTTGATACGAAAACTGGTATAATTTCTGTTCAAGCTGAAGGTTTAAAAGTTGAAAATGGAGTTATTACTAAGGGACTTAATATGATTATATTATCTACAAATATATTTGAAGTATTTAGTAATGTTTTAGAAGTTGGTAATGATTTATCAAAAGATAATTTAAATATTAGTGCACCATCATTATTACTTGAAAATATTACTATTGCTGGAAAGGAGTAAAGTTATGAATAAAAAAGATTATTATGAAATACTTGGAGTAAGTAAAACTGCTACTGATGAAGAAATAAAAAGAGCTTTTAGAAAGCTTGCTAAACAATATCATCCTGATATAAATAAAGAACCAGGAGCTGAAGAAAAGTTTAAAGAAATTGGTGAAGCTTATGCAGTATTATCGGATGCTACAAAGAGACGTCAATATGATCAATTTGGTCATGCAGCTTTCCAAAATGGAGGAACTGGTGGAGATTCAGGTTTTCAAGGTTTTGATATGGGAGATATTGACCTTGGTGATATTTTGGGAGATTTATTTGGGGGCGGATTTTCAAGTTTCTCTGGATTTGGAAAAAGTTCTAGGTCTAGTTCGAGAGCCACAAAAGGACAAGATGTTCGTGTTGTGTTAAATTTAACATTTGAAGAAGCGGCTTTTGGCTGTGAAAAAGATGTAAAATTAAATTTAACTAGTGAATGTTCTAGATGTAAAGGAAAAGGCGGTTTTAACGAAACTACATGTCGTACTTGTGGTGGTGCTGGAAAAGTATTAGAACAAGCTCAAACTATTTTTGGTTACATGCAAACTCAAAAAACATGTCCAAATTGTCGTGGTGTTGGTAAAACTTATGAAACAACTTGTGATGATTGTCATGGTAAAGGCGTTGTTGAAAAAGTTAAGACATTAACTGTAACCATTCCAGAAGGTGTCGATGAAGGATATCAATTAAGACTTAGTGGTAAAGGAAATGCTGGAGTTAATGGTGGCCCCAATGGCGATGTTTTCTTAGAATTTAAAATTAAAGAACATCCACTATTTGAAAGAGATGGTGCTGATATTTACTTGGAAGTTCCTGTTACTATTACTGATGCTATTTTAGGATGTAAAAAGGAAATACCTACTCTTTATGGTAACATTATTTTAGAAATAAAACCCGGTACTCAAAACTATACAAAATTAAAAATTAAAGGTAAAGGTATTAAATTACCAAATAAAATTGGTAAAGGTGATATGTATGCAGTTATAAATATTATTACTCCAACAAAATTAGATAGAAAACAAAAAGCATTATTACAAGATTTAGCTAAAACTGACCTTGAGGATGCTTCAGAATTTAAGAATTTTAAAAAATATATGAAATAAGAATTGTAAAATAATTCTTATTTTTTCTATACAATTTTGATTTTAAATGATATAATAAACATATATTAAAAGTAGCGAGGTAATAGATATGGATGAAAAATTCGAAAATGGGGAAAATGTTATGGTTGAAAACATTGCTAGTAAAAGTAATGAAAGAAAAGAAAAGAAAGGTATAATTGTCGGTATAGTTTTAGCGATAGTTGTTATTGTTGTTGGGTGTTTCTTATATGTTAAAATGACTTATACAGCATCAAGTTTCTTAAATCAAAGTTCTAAAAAAATTAATGCTTTTGTAAATGAAGCTTTTGAAGGAATAACATTTAATAAAGATTATTTAGAAAATATTGATGAATATGATATTTCTAGTGATGCTAAGTTGAAAATAACTACTGATGCAACTGATTTAAAAAATTTTAATAATCTAGAAATTGGTTTGAAAACAGAAAGTAGTTTAAAAAATAATTATGTAAGTTTAGATGTAAATTTAAAACAAGATAAAGCATCTTTAAGGGGAACTATTACGGTTGATAACAATAAGATTTATCTTGATAGTAAAGATTTACTTGATAAAACATTAACTACAACTAGTGAAGAAAATCTTTTTGGTAGTGTTGAAGATTTAGAAAACACATTAAAATCATTTAGTAGTATTAGTGATTTAGAAGATGCTCTTAATAATTTAGTAAAATACTTATTTGAAGCTTTAAAAGAAGCTGATTTAAGTACTAAATATAATGGCTTAAATGTAGTTTATACTTATGAAATTAATGATAATAATAAAGAAAAAATAATTGATAAATTTAAAAGTTTAATAAAAGATGATAAAGTTTTATCTAGTTATTTAGAAGATGATGAATTAAGCCTTGAAAATGTTAAAATAGTTGTAGAAGTAAGTATTTTTGGTAATAAAATAGAAAACTTTACTATTACTAGTGAAGATATGGAAGTAAAAGGCGTTAGAACTAAGGAAAATACTTATGAAGTAACAAGTGGTGAAGAAAAATTTAATCTTGAAGTAACAAAAGAAAAAATAGTTATTTCAGGAAATGATGAATATAATGAACCATTTAATTTAAAAATTGAAGTTAAAGATAAGAAAATTGAAATGAATTTAAAATCAAGTACTACAGTATTTAATATGACTTTAATTAATAAGAAGAATACATCAAATATTAAATTGATTATTGAAGCTGAAGGTTTAAAAGTTGATGGAAATATTGATGTAACAACTGATAATAAAAATAAAAAAGAAGATTTAACTGGTAAAATAAATGTTTCTTATAGTGATTATAATATAACTTTAGATATAAGTAGTAAGTCAGAATATGGTAAAAATATTATAAATAAGAAAGATTATAAAGATGCTGTTGATATAAATGATATTACAGAAAAAGATAATAATACATTAATGACTAATACAATGGATAAAATTAGTGAATTTAAAGCTTATAAAGCAATTGAAGATTTACTTAGTTCTTTTAATACCTCTTGGGACGATACTGATGATGATTTATTGGAAAATACATGTGAAAATATATGTCCAGGTGGCAAAGTATCTGATTATGATTTTGGAACTTGTATTTGTGAAGATGGTGAAGAAATTGAAGTTTAAGTGAAATTAAACTTCTTTTTTTGACATAAACATAATCTAGTGTTAAAATAATAAAGGTGTTAGATATATGAATGAAGAATTATTGATAATAATTAACTATTATGATGAAAATATAACTTTATTTAAGGAAAATATTGATAAATTATCAGAGTTTTTTAAAAATATTGTTATATGTAATAAAGGTAATTTAAATTTAGATATAAATTATCCAGTTTTTAATGGTATTAATTATAATTATTTAGAAAAGATAAATGAACATATAAAACTAAATAAATTAGATGTTAAAGCTATTGTTTCTATTGATAATATATTAGAAGTTGCTAGTGATGATATCGCAAAATGTGGTTATGAAGCTATAAATACAAAAGATGCTATTATAATGGGTTCAGATGATAGTAAATGTATTAGTAAAGATTTTATAAATAAATTGTTTAATACACTATTTAATACTAATTTTAAGACAGTTTTACCAAATATAAAAGCAATAAATATTGAATTATTAAATAGTCAATTAAATAAAATTACTACTGTTAATAATTATTTGATTACTGCCATAAATGAAAATATTTCTCTAAAAGAGGAAGATATTAAAACAATTTGGCGAAAAAACACGATTAAAAAAGAGAAGGGGAGACATAAAGTAATCCCCTATCTAAAGAATTTAGTTCCTTATATTATTAAATCATTAATACCATATTTAATTAGTTTAGTGTTATTTATGATAATTTTTTATATAAAATCTGATGTAAATGATTTAAAAGGTATTATATTTGCAAATTTAATATCTGAAGGAGTAGGGATAGTATTACATATTATTATTAACTATCAAAGTATATATAAATATAACTTAATATCTAGAAATATATTATTTTTATTAAAAAAGATATTTAGAATAATATTATCTTGTTTCTTTATTTATATCTTATATAATTTATTAAATATAAATCTTTTAATAAGTAAATTAGTAGTAGATTTTATTTTAATGATTGTAATTGCTTTAATATTTACTACAAAATAATTGCAAAGTCCCCTATCAATTAAGTAGGGGACTTTGCACATATATACGTATACGCGCATATATCCTTATTTATATTATATATAAGGTTATAACACGTGCATAATCATTATATTTATATATAAATAAGGTTATAAAATAAAATCCTTAATTCATAGAAAATAAAAAATAATTTTAAATTGAAAAAATTTAATTTTATAAAATTTGAAATCAAATATGTATATTATATGTGTTTGTTATAAAATGTTATGAAAGAAGTTATAATGTTAGTTAAATTGGATGATTTTACTGATTAATATCTTGATTATTTTTACTAAATAATATATATTATGTTAACCAATTTATGAGAAAAAAATTAATAATAATATTACTATCTGATTTATTATTAATATTAATTATTATAGTTTTATTCTTTTTAAATAAGCTTTTAATAGCATGTAAACCTTAGTTATAGAAATCTATCTTTAATATAAGAAATATCTTTGCTAATTTGTTCTAGTAATTTGTTTTGTTTCTTTAGTTCACCATAAGTTAATAATGGTAATATTGACCTAATTATGGCAATAACTAAAATAATTGCTCCTACAATCATTGCATAATTTATAATTAAATCTAAATTTATATTATTTAGTTTCATGAGTAACACATCCTTACTTTTAAAGTTTATCATATAAATTCTTAAAAGTAAATACTCTCCCCCACTCTACTAACTAATTAAAACGTTTATAATTACTAAAATTGTTCCACAGAATAAGCCTAGATAAATAAATTTGATTTCTTTATATTTTAAAGCTTTTGGTAACATTTCTTGAATAGATAAAGTAATCATAAGACCTGCAACTACTATTAAAACTATACTTATCATTAACTCTGAAACAAACCTTTTTAAGAAAACATATGCAAGTATTGCTCCGAGTGGTTCGGATAAACCTGATATAAGGGTTGCTTTTATAGCTTTTTTCTTGTTATTTGTAGCATAGTAAATTGGAACTGCAATAGAAATACCTTCAGGAATATTGTGAAGCATTATGGCAATTGATAATCTTAAACCTAGATTAATACTGTGATAACTACTTAAAAACGTGGCAATACCTTCAGGTAAATTATGTAAAACTAAAACAATCATATTAAGAATTCCTAGTTTATAAAGGTCTCCTCCACTCTCTTTTTTTTCTACTAAACTACTTAAATAAGTAATAATAATATAACTGATTATAAAAGCTATTATTAAAATAATAAATGTCTTTGAAACACCATAAAAGTTAACTATTTCAAAAAATGATGTTGGTATTAAATCAAAAATACTTATAGATATCATTATAGCAATAGAAAAAGAAAGACAAAAACTAATAAATTTGTTTAAGTTTATCTCTTTAATTCTAAAAAATATAGGTATAGCACCGATTAAAGTGGATAGACCAGCTAATGTAGATAATATAAGTGGAATTATAATATTTTGCATCATATCACCACTTAATTATATTCAAGTTATCTTACTAAATTTCGTTTTAATTCCTCATTATGGAAAATTGAATGATCAACAGTTGCTGTTTTCATTGATTTCATAATAGCTCTTTTTTGTGGTGCTAATTTAGCTAAATCTTGCAAAAGAAAGTTGTAAACTGATAAATAACTGATTACAGGAATTATAGTTATTAAAGAGTCTGCCATAATATCCCAAGTACATTCAGTTAATGATGATTCATACCAAATTGGTTGTTTCTTATTTATTCTTTCATTTAAAGCTTCCATTACTTTTTCTAATACTTCACATTCAGAAGAAGATAAGAATGGACTTTTAGTGTTTTCTAGTCTTTTTAATTCATATCTTAAAGCTTTAACAAAAAAGGTATTTTCTCCATCACTATGACATAATAAATTTTCACTAAATAGTAAATTGCCATGTTGAAATAATTCTTTTTTATAAACCATTGAAAAGTATAATCTTAAAAGTAAGCTTATAGATGCATTATCCGATATTAAATAATCATTGATATTACTTCCTCTTTTTTCGATTGTAGTTTTCTCATATTCTAAAAATGCTTCTAAACTAAATGTTTTTTTAGAAAATCTTCTTTTTAATTCTTCATAAGCATCTTTTTGTAAATCAATACTAAATTGATTAGAAAAAATAATAAAAGATAACTCAGACAAGCTAATGTTTTGTATGTTTTTTGTTTTCATAAATGCCTCCCTGTCTAGATAGTATCACATAGTTTATTAAAAATCAAATTAAACTAATAAAATATTTAAATAATTTATCCTGATCTATATCATCCATATCTTCTGGATGCCATTGAACACCGAAGATAAATTTATATCCAATTAAACTAATAGCTTCAATAATACCATCATCACTTCTTGCTTCAACTTTAAAGAAATTTTCATTTATAATTGTATCATGATGTCTGCTGTTAACGTAGATTTTCTTTTTACCGATTATATCTTTTAAAATGCCATCATATATAGTTATTTCATGAACATATTCTTTATCTGGAACGTAATGATTTATATTACTATCAACTTTTATAGTGTGGTCCATAAAGGTATTAGCATTAGCAATTGCTTGCATTCCTGCACATATTCCTAGTAATGGTTTATTGTGTTTCATAGCATATTTTAATACTTTTACATCAACATCATTCCAAGTAGTTCCTCCGGGAATAATGAAGGCATCACAAGTATCAAGGTAATAATTAATATTATCAATACTTGGAATTATAATGGATAATACATTAAATTGTTCTATTTTTTTTATTAATGAATGTGGTATTTTTTCTATTTCTAAACCAATTTCATTAATTAATATTCTTGTTGTAACACCAATTTTTATCAAATTTATCACTTCCTTAATTTACCATAAAATATATGATTAAAAATTTATATTTGTTACATAATAATAGTGGGAGGTAAACATGAGCAAAAATAAAGAAAACGCAAGAAGTAGAGCTAAAAAGACAGCTAAAGCTTCTAGCCGTGCAAGATCAAGTGCACGTAACGATGCAAGAAACGAAAACTCTAGATAGTTTTTAGAAATGTGCATGAGGGTGATTGTTATAATCATCCTTTATTTTTTTGTTTTGTAAATGAGAATATATTTCTGTTGTTTCTAAATTTTCATGTCCAAGTAATTCTTGAATAACTCTTAGGTCAGCTCCATTATTAAGTAAGTTTGATGCAAAAGAATGTCTTAATGTATGAGGACTTATTTCTTTGGTTATTCCAGCTTTATTAGCTAGATTTTTTAACATTTTAAATATCATCTGACGACTTATTTTTTCACCATTTTTATTTAAAAACACGTAATTACATGTCTCATTTTTTATTAAAAAAGGTCTATAATTATTAATATAGTTATCTAAAGCATCAATAGCAACATCATCTAAAGGGATAATTCTCTCTTTCTTCCCCTTCCCCACAACTCTAATAATGCACTCTTCAAAATCTATTTGATTTAATTCTAAATTAATTACTTCACTAATTCTGGCCCCGGTTGCATACATTACTTCTAAAATAGCTTTATTTCTATAATCAACTGGTTTAGTTAATCTTATATTAAATAATTTGGCTATTTCTTCATTAGTTAAGTATGTTGGAAGTTTTTTTTCTAATTTTGGAGCTTTTATTCCATCACAAGGATTACTTTTTATTTTATCCATAAATACTAAATACTTGTAAAATGAATTAAAAACTGTTAAGTAATGAGCTTTTGTTCTAGCAGTAGCTTCAACATTATCTAAAAAATCTTTTATATCTTCTTTTTTTAAACTAATTAAATCTTTATTAGTGTAATTTTTTAATAATAAAAGGTTTTCTCCGTAAGAATCAACGGTGTTAACAGATACTCTTCTTTCATATTTTAAATATTCTAAAAAGTCTTTTGTACTTTCATCAGTTATACTACTTATAATATTTCGCAATTTTTATCACCTAATTTCTAAATATATTGTATCAAAAAAATAGAAAATGTGCTATAATTATTTACGTGATATTATGGAAATTTTAGCAGATAAATTAAGACCTAAAAAAATAGATGACATTATTGGTCAAAAACATTTAGTTGGTGAAGGAAAAATACTTACTAATCTTGTAAAAAACAAGAAACTTTTTTCAATGATTTTTTATGGAAAACCAGGTATTGGGAAAACTAGTATTGCTACTGCTTTAGTTAGTGAACTTGAAATGCATTATAAATTTTTAAATGCTACAGTTAATAATAAAAGTGATTTTGATACAGCGATTATGGAAGCTAAAATGTATGGAGATATGGTTTTAATAATTGATGAAATTCATAGAATGAATAAAGATAAACAAGATTTATTACTTCCTTATATTGAAAATGGAACAATTATTCTAATCGGTCTTACTACATCTAATCCATATCATAAAATTAATCCTGCTATTAGAAGTAGATGTCAAATATTTGAATTACATGAACTATCTAAAGAAGATATTATTGATGGTTTAAATAAAGCGTTACCAAAACTTGATAATATTAAAATTGATAAAGATGCTATAGATTATGTTGCTAATCTTGCTAGTGGAGATATGCGTTTTGCTTTAAATCTACTTGAAGTTGCATATTACTCTAGTGATAAGAAAATAACTTTAGAAGATATTAAAAAGATTAATAATAAACCAGTATTTTTTCATGATAAAGATGGTGATGGTCATTATGATGTACTTAGTGCTTTACAAAAATCTATTCGTGGTAGTGATGTTGATGCATCCCTTCATTATTTGGCTAGATTAATTGAAGCCGAGGATTTAGATAGTATTTATCGACGTTTAAGTGTTATAGCTTATGAAGATATTGGCATGGCTAATCCAGGAATTGGACCAAGAGTTATGGCAGCAATAAGTGCTGCAGAATTAGTTGGATTGCCTGAAGCTCGTATTCCACTCGGACAAATTGTGGTAGAAATGGCATTATCACCGAAAAGTAATAGCTCTCACCTAGCCTTAGATGAAGCAATAAATGATATTAGAAAAGGAAATACAGGAAACGTTCCTGATAATATTAAAACATCAAGTCCGGATTATTTGTATCCACACAATTATCCGAATGACTGGGTTAAACAAAATTATATGCCAAAAAACTTAATTGGAAAAAAATATTATCGACCTAAAAATAATAAAATAGAACAAAGTTTAAATAAATTACATGAAGAAATGAGGAATGAATAATGAAAATAAGTGTTATAGGTCTTGGGGTTTACAGTCTTGCAATAAGCAAAATGTTAGCTAAAAAAGACGAAAATGAAATAGTTATATGGACAGAAAATAACGAAAAGTATGAAGAATATAAAAAGACAAAAAAAGTAGCATCTGTTTTTGATACAAAATTACCTAAAAATATCAAAATAAGTGCTAGTATGGAAGATACATTAGAAAATACTAATCTTATATATATTATTACTGCAAGTAAATATGTTGATATTGTAACTAAACAAATGAAACCATATTATAATCCTAAAATACCAGTTTGTATTGCTAGTAAAGGTATTGAAGAATCTCGTGAAGAATTATTATCAAATATTGTTAAAAACGCTTTAAAAACTAATAATATTGCTGTTATATCTGGTCCAACTTTTGCTGTAGATATCTTAAATAATGAACCAGTAGCTTTGGCACTAGCATCAAAAACTAAAAAAGCTAAAGAATATGTATTAAATACTTTAGCAAATGATACATTAAAACTAAGACCTTCAAAGGATATGATTGGTATTCAAATGTGTGGTTCAATTAAAAATGTTATTGCTATTGCATCAGGTATTTTAAGCGGATTAGGTTATAGTAATTCTACCCAAAGTTTTTTAATAAATGAATCATTACATGATATAAAGGATATTATTAAAATATTTGGTGGTAACCCAAAAACTATTTTATCTTTTGCTGGTGTTGGGGATTTAATGCTTACTTGTACAAGTACTAAAAGTAGAAACTTTAGTTTTGGGGTAATTGTTGGAAGTACTAAAGACCAAAATAAAATAAATGAGTATTTAGCTACTCACACAGTTGAAGGTTATAACACTTTAGAAATTGTTTATAAAATGCTTCAAAAGAAAGGTATTGAAATAGAACTTATTACTACTATATATGATATTGTATATAATGGTGTTGATGCTAATACATTAGCTAAATTCTTAGTAACAAAAAAGTAATCATTCGTTGATTACTTTTTCTATTATATAATAAGCAAGCATTAAACCTGCTGTTGAAGGTACAAATATACTTGATGCAACAACTCTATCATTATTTATTATATCTTCTTTAGAACATACAACAGGTATTTTTAAACTTAAACCTCTTTTTCTAGCTTCATATCTTATTTTTTTAGCTAGTTTATCATTGCTTGTCTTATCTAGTCTTGTAATAATCACATTACATGGATTAAGTCTTTTACCAGTGCCCATTGAACTAATTAATGAGATATTTTCTTTGCCTGCATATTCCATTAATAAAAGTTTAGCGTTTACATCATCACAAGCATCAATAATATAATCAAAATACCCAATTGTATTGATATTCTCTTCATTCAAACGCATTTTAAAACCAGTAATATTGACATTTGGATTAATACTTTTACATCTTTTTATACCAACATCTACTTTAAAAGCCCCAATATCATTATATGTTGCAAGTATTTGTCTATTTAAGTTACTTTCAGCAAAAACATCAAAGTCTATGATAGTAATGTTTTTAATACCACTTCGAACTAAAGCTTCTAAAGCAGTACCACCTACTCCACCAATACCTACAATTAAAACATTAATTTTGCTTAACTTATCTAAATTTTCTTTTCCAATAAGTAATTCTAATCTATCAAACATAATTTTCCTCCAAAAGAAAACCCAAAGGTTGCCATGCATTGATAAAAACCCGCTCTCGCGAGGTGGGCATCACATGAACTATTTTAGGATCCTTACTCACTTAATGGTTAAGTCTTCTACACCATAATTCAATTAGATTCCCTTATTATCTATCTAGTCGGTTTTATATTGACATAGACATTTACCCTTTAGGTATCTTAATTATATCAAATTAATAATCATTTAACAAGTCTTACTAAACATTTTTTAAACTTAACAGTAAAGTTGTATCAACAGCTTCAACTTCTATAAAGTCTTCCATAGCAAGAGTTACATTATAAACCCAGGTTGGTTTAGCAGTTTTTACTCCAGACTCATTAATCATCGGATTATATACACGACCTATATCTTCAACTGTTACAAGGCCTTTACCAAAGTATCCTTCACTTAATAATTTTATAAATTTTAAAGTACCATACTCAATATTTTTATAACCAATTAAGTTACCATTATACATACCACCAAATATATTGTTTTTATTTAACATATATTTTGATGTATAACCAGATTCTACTTTAGCAATACCAGCAGCTATACTAAAGTCAACATTATCATAAATATTACTAAAATATTTAACTAATTTTACAATATAATCCTTATCTTTATTACCATTTGTTCTCTTATTATTAAATAGTGTTTTTTCACTTTCTTCAAGTTTAAATAAGTAATCTACAACTGTTTTATCAAAATTTTCATTACTTTCAGCAAGATTTAATTCCTTGAAGTTACTTGTTAACTTTTCAGTTAATATTTCTTCATTTATTTGGAATGTTTCTGCTAAGAATGTAATTGAATCTTGATGTTCTTTTAATGTTAAATCAATGGTGTCTTCGTAAGATATCTTATTTAAGCTTTCCAGGGGAACACCGTTTTCTACTTCATGTTCTACCTCAAGATGTTTTGTACCACTCGGTTGTAATAATATTACTACTCCCACAAGTACACCAATAATCACAAGTATCCTTTTCATATTGGTTTTTATATAATTTATCATATATTTATATACTCTCCTTTAACGAATACATTGTCTATTATACCATATTTTTATTAAAAATGCAAATTTGCACGGCAAAAGCCATATAATAAAACAAAATAGAAGTATTACAAATTAATACTTCTACTATATTATATTAAATAAATTCTTCAATATTTCCAGGGTTATTTTCCATTTTCCAACAGTTGCTTACATCACAATTGCTACTGTAAGGCATTGGATTTGGCATTTCTAACTTAACAATCATTGGTATTTTGAAGGCTCCGCCGAAACATACACAAGTACCTGGTTGTAATACTTTTTGCTTGTCTAAGATATCTTGACTGATATTTGGTAACATTTCTCCAATATATTTTATGTCTAGAGGATGGGTCATCTTAAATATTAAGAAATTATTACATTGGGCAATAACTGTATCACTAATTTCTACGGGTCTTTGACTTATAATATCAAGTATAACCCCATATTTACGCCCTTCTTTAGCGATTCTATCAAATATGTTATATCCAAGCAGGAATGTATCATTATCTTTTTGAATATATCTATGAGCTTCTTCTAAGAATAAGTGAAATGGCATTGATGCTCTTTTTTCACTTGATTTAGCATAATCAAATAAAATTCTAGAGAAAATCTTAACAAATACTTTGGCATAAATATCATCAACATCTTCTAAATTTATATTTATTATTTGGGCTTTTTTGCCATTATTATCTATTAATGATTTAATATAATCAGGAATATTTATTAATTCATCTGAGAAATAATCATTAAGTCTACTATTTATGATACCATTAAGTCTAACTCTTAGGATAACAGCATCATCATGTAAGTTTTGATTGTTTAAGAAGCCTTCACTAATTAAAGTAAATTCTAGGGATGATGCTAAATCTTTTATACTATAATTAGCATAATCTGGAGCTTTAATACTATCTAAATTATCGTTTAATTTACTTAAAATGTAATTAGTTATTAAAACAGACTCACCAAAATTACCATTACTATCTATTTCAAAACATTCACTAAATGTTCTAGTATATCCTAAACCTGGAATTACTGTATCAAAATTAAATTCTGGTGTATTACATACTTCAATTATTGTAAAAATTTCATTTTTCTTACTTGATATTGTTTCATTACTAAATAAAACTGCAAGTAATGCTTTAGCTATTAAATGGTTTTTATAATCTTTAGCTTCTTCCGTATTAGTTGAAAATATTTTGGCAAGTTTAATCATATTTTCAATAATTGGCAATTGAGCATGATTATTTGCTTGTAATAATAAAGCCATGTCATCTAAAGTAAGTAAACAAACTGGTATTTTTAATAAATTATCATTTTCATCATGAGGATTACTTGTAATAAATTTATACGAATAATTACTATTTATTTCATTTAATTTGCCAAAAGCATTTTTATATTCTCCGAAAGCATCAAAAATAAAGATATTAGCATTATATTGTACTTGATACATGCTTGAAAATAAATTTTGAACTATTCTAGCTACTCCACACGATTTGCCTGAACCACTATTACCAAAGATTGCTAAATGATTGGAAAATAAACTATTAATACTTGGATATATATTAAATCCTTTATATATTGCACTTTCTCCTAAAACAAAGCTACTAGCACTATATGTTCCAACTAATTCAGTTAACTCATTTTTAGTAATCATCCTAATTTTAGATGACAACAAAGGTTTTCTTAAAACACCATTTACATATTTTCCATTAATATATTCACCTAAAAAACGAATTTTTATTACATCACTATTTATTTCTTGTACTTCACCTAGAATACATCCTCTGCTATCTTCAAAAATGACATTAACATTCATCAAATCAGCAGCATTGGCATCTTTAATTAAGTTTTCTACATGAGCTTCAGACTCACCAATATACATAATTTTACCAAACATATATCACACATCCCTTTAGTATATTTAAATTATATCACAGAAAGAAAAAAAGCAAAAGTATTTTATTAACTTTTACTCAAATTTAATTAATTTAAAATTATTGGATTATCTTGAGTTCCAAGACCTGATTTATATATAACATTTTCATCTAAATTAAACACCATTCTAACACTTGCTGTTGCATCGTATGTGGTAGTTGATCCAACATTACCACCTGCAAGTGTACGCATTACTACATTAGTATAATCTGAAAGCCTAGTAATTATCCAATCATAAAATCCACCATACATCCAGTTTGCTTCTGCAGCGGCACTATAATCTTTAGTTGCATCAGATGAATTATATTCTTGATAAGTCCAGTATTTAGGGTTTGCAGCATAACCATAATCACTGATATACATTAAACCTATTTTGGCATCATAAGTAGTCGATGTTGCTGGAGTTTTAACTTCATTTTGATAAACAAGGTTCATTGTTGTTCTTCCAATTTTTGCTAAAGTATTACCTCCAACTTGCCAGGTTGTTGTGACTATTTTGTTTGACCAATCACTACCTAAATTATTTAAGTAATTTGTATTTAGATTTATTGTATTTAATTCAGCATCACTCCATGAATTAGTTTTAGTAGTTTTATTCCAAGTATACCATTCTATATTATCTTGACTTTCTTTGTCTCCTGAATAGTAAAATACTTGTGTGTTATTGTTATATCCACCATTCGTTCCAAGAATTGCACTTGTTGCATAATCATATTTTATTAATTTAATTTTGTTATCAATTACACCAATTATTCGATATAAGTTTTCTGTTGGGCATGGACTTTCATTTGTTCCAAAACATACAAAGTTTTTAATATTATTTTGTGTTAAATATCCGTCCGCTACTGCTTTTGCTAAGGCTTCTTTATATGATTGATACTGAGTATTTGATGTATCATATTGCAAACTATAATATCTGGTATAAGTTGAAGTGCAAGTAAATCCAACATATTGTTTTGTTCCATTACAATAAAAATTTATTACTCCGTCAGATGCGGTTTTTACACTTGTTATAACAGTTTTTAATCCTGCTGATGTTGCCTTTAATGTTAATTGATAATCACCACCAGCAAATCTATATGAGTTATCTCCTGCTCCATTGGTTAAATTGCTTTCATGATAATAAATACCATTTTCTCCTTGTGTTCCTGTATATTTTGAAGTGATATAATTAGTTAATTTAACCGGTGGAACATAATCAAAATAAATATAGCATTTGTCACTTAGGTTTCCTGAATACTCCACAGCTTTTTTGGCATCTATCCAATTTAATGTTGAACCATTTTCACACCTAGATAGTTCTGCATTAAAAACATAATCACCAGTGGGCCATAAACTATTATTAGATTTTTCGTATTGTCCAGAAGCCTCACCAGTTTCTATCATAATAGAAAGAAGATTATTGTCAAATTTATTTTCTTTTCCACGATAAATATTATTAGTTATACTATTAGACAAAACTATAACTAATATTAACAAAATAACCCAAATTAATATATGATATATTTTCATTTTTTTCATAACTACGCTCCTCTTTATTATCATAACAAATTTCTTTTAAATAATTTGTCATTTTATGTAATGTCTACTCTACTATTTAATTTTACTACATATTTTATAATTAGTAAATATCAAATTGATATCATTTTAGGTAGAAAGCAAGTGATAAAATGAAAATTATAAATTCCTATCCATTAAGAATAGATGAAAGTTAAAGGAAGAATTAAAAAAGCTATAAGAGAAAATAAAGAGGAAAAAGTTCCTCTAGAAATAAAATAAGACAAGTTAATTATCTAACTTGTCTTTTAATATTTCTTTAGTTAAACTTGGATTTGCTTTTCCTCTAGTTTCTTTCATTACTTGGCCTACAAAGTAATCAAATAAGTTTGTTTTACCACCCTTATAAGCTTCTACTTGTGAAGTATTATTTTTTAATATATTATCTATAATGATAGTAAGCTCATTACTATCAGATATTTGGGCATTATCTTTACTAATAAAGTTTTTAGGTTCTTTTTCTTCTTCTAAAGCTTTATTAAATATATCTTTAGCTTGTTTAGAAGAAATATTACCTTTTTCTAATTCACTAATTATTTGGTTTAATAAATTTGGTTTTAAATAAAATTCATTTAAACTAATAGCTTCTTTATTTAAATAAGCAATAATTTGTACAATTAAGTAGTTGGCAACTATTTTTTTATCCATACCTAAACTTACACATTCTTCAAAATAATCAGCATATTCTTTATTTTTTATAATAATATTCGCATCATATTCACTTAAACCATATTCATTTATATATTTTATTTTTCTTTCGTTTGGTAAGACAGGAATACATTTTTTTATTTCTTCAACCAAATTACTATCTATTTTAAATTTTGGAATATTTGGTTCCACAAAATACTTATAATCGATAGCATCAGCTTTAGTACGCATTCTTATAGTTGTTCCGGTTTCTTCATCAAATCTTCTTGTTTCTTGAACAACTTCATCATATCTTCCTTCATCTTTTAATTTGCTTTGTCTTTCTATTTCATATTTAATAGTTTCATAAACATTTCCAAAAGAATTAACATTTTTAACTTCAACCTTTGTTCCTAGTTCATTACTATCTTTATCCATTATTGAAACATTGACATCACATCTTATTTGACCTTTTTTGGTATCTGCTTCAGATATATCAGCGTATTGATATATTCTTCGCATTTCTTCAAGGAATGCAACAGCTTCTTCTGGTGACTCAATACAAGGCTCAGTAACAAGTTCTAGTAAAGGAACTCCTGCTCTATTATAATTAATTAATGATACATCACTAAAATGTTCCATTGATGCTGCATCTTCTTCAAGGTGAATATCATGGATTTTAATTTCTTTAGTAACACCATTACAATCAATCTTAATTGAACCATTAACACCAACTGGGTCATGTAATTGAGTAATTTGATATCCTTTTGGTAAATCTGGGTAATAATAATTTTTTCTATCAAAGTACATATATTCTGGAACTTTACAATTTAGGATTAAAGCTGCCATGATAGCTTTTCTTACGCATTCTTTATTTAGTACTGGCAAGATACCTGGAAATGCCATATCTACAGGATTAACATTAATATTGGCAATATCACTATAACTATTTTTAGCACTAGAAAATACTTTCGTATTACTTTTCATTTCACAATGCATTTCTAGTCCAATAACTGCTTTATATTTACTCATTTTTATCACCTACAACCATATTTTTATAATCCATTAAATCTTCTAGGGCATATGCTAAATTTAAAACTGTTTGATCATCATAGCAATTACCAGTAATATTAATTCCAACAGGTAGTCCATTTATAAAACCATTTGGAATTGTAATTGATGGAAAACCTCCAAAATTACCAATTTGTAAATGATTTTCTAAAATAGCTAATTCATCATCATCAACTTTTTCATTTAAACCTTCAATTAATGGAGCAACTCCACTACCTACAGGTAAAATAAAGCCATCATATTCTTTAAATAAACTTTTAAATTTATCTACAATTAATCTTCTAACACGACAAGCATTTAAGAAATATCTTTCTTGATTTTCTTTTTGTAAAACATAAGAACCTATTACAAATCTTCTTTTAATCAATGGTGAAAATCCTTTAGTACGATAATCTTTAATCATATCCATAACATTTTCGCCATTTCCTCGTGGGCCAAAAGAAATACCTGTTAAATTAGACATATTACTTGTTGCTTCAGCACATGAAATGCAAACATAAACGCCAGGTATTACACTAAGAAGAGTTTTATCAATTGATACTTCTTCAACAGTAACACCAATATTTCTTAGCTTTTCTAAGGCTTTTTGATAATTTTCTAAATGCACCTTTAATTCATTTGAAGCATGTGGATAGTTATTTATATCAGTAATTTCTTTTATATAAAACAATTTTTTACCTTTTACATCTTTAGATAAATGATTATATAGATTTATATTGCTAGAGTTCCAACTTGTTTGGTCGTTTTCATCAATGCCTTTCATGCCATCAACAACAATAGCAGCATCTTCAACACTTCTTGTTAAAACACCACAAGTATCTAAGCTTGATGCAAATGGAAACAAACCAAATCTAGAAATCATACCATAAGTTGGTTTATATCCAACAATTCCACAATAACCTGCTGGTTTACGAATAGAGTCTCCAGTGTCACTTCCTAAAGCATAAGGATAAACCCCATAAGCAACACTACAAGCTGAACCTGCTGATGAGCCCCCACAAATTCTTGTTGTATCCCAAGGGTTTTTGATAATACCAGTGTGAGCAGTTAAGCCTGTGCCTCCCATACCAAATTCATCTAATGCAGTCTTTGCAATACCTACAGCTCCATTTTTCTTTAAATTAGCTACAGCAGTTGCATCAAAAAATGGTACATAATCTTTTAAAGTATTACTTGAACCAGTTGATAAAATACCTTTTGTAGAATAATTATCTTTAATTCCATAAGGAATACCACTTAGGAGGTTATCATTAACTTCAACTTTGGTATCATCCATAATTGTAACAAAAGCATTACATTTTTCTTGTAATTCATGTGCTTTTTTTAATGAATCATTAACTAATTCTTCAACAGTTGTTTCATTATTTTTTAACATTTCATGAAGTTTTATAATACCATAATTCATTAGCCCACCACCTTTGGAACACTTACTAAATCATCTTCATAAGAATCACAATTTTGTAATAATTCTTCTACTGGAGTACTGTCTTTAATTATATCTTCTCTTAAAGTAAATGAAAAATCATCTAGAGCGTGTGTCATTGGTTTAACTTTTTCTATCCCAGGCATATTTGCTATTTTTTCCATGGTATTTTCTATAACATCAAACTCATTTAAAACCATTTCATTTTCTTCTTTTGTAAGGCCAATAAGTAGTTTTTCAGCATACATATCAACCATTTCACTTGTAAATTTACTCAAAATTATCACTTCCTAAATCACTTAATATTTCAGCAAGTCGATTATGAAAATCGTTTATTGTGCCATTATTAAATATATAATAATCAGCATAAGCTATCGGACCAGCCTTAGCTATATTTTCTATTTCTGAAACATCTCTTTTAATTGCATCACTTTTACTAAAAGGTCTAACTACCCTTTTTTCTAGTCTTTCGTAACGTAATTTTTTATCAGCAACTACTGCAATTGTAGTCATTTTAAATTCATTATTTAATATAACAAGTTCATCCCAGGAATAAAGCCCATCTAAAACAACGTTATTATTTATAGATAATTCTTTTATTTTAGGTAGCAGTACCTTAGCATAAGCACCCATTCCTAAATCTTGACGTAATTTTTCACGCATCATTTTCTCATTGTCTGGAGTTATTTCAAGACCAATTTCTTTTAACTTGTCCATAGTAACTCCCCCAAAATAAACTTTTTTATAACCTAAATTCTCCAAATAATCACAAGCTACGGATTTTCCACTACCACACATTCCAACAATTGCAATAATCTTACCCATAAAGCCCCCCTTAAAATTCGCATGAACCTGGTGTTCTTGGATATGGAATAACATCGCGAATATTTTCAATACCTGTTAGATACATAATAAGTCTTTCAAATCCCATACCAAATCCAGAATGGATACATCCACCATATCTTCTTAAATTTACATACCATTCAATACTTTCTTCTTCTACACCTAGTTCTTTCATTCTAGCTAGTAAAACATCTAATTTTTCTTCTCTTTGAGAACCACCGATAAGTTCACCAGCTCCAGGAACTTCTAAGTCTACACCAGCAACAGTTTTACCATCTTCATTTAATTTCATGTAGTATGCTTTAATTCCAGCTGGCCAATTTTTAACAAATACCGGAACATTAAAATGATTTGTTAACCATCTTTCGTGTTCTTTAGCTATATCTTCTTCATAATTTGGTTCAAATTCCCATTTTTCACCACTATTTTTAAGTAAATCAATTACATCTTTGTGGTCAATTCTAACAAAAGTACTATTTACTACTTTTTCTAATTTTTCTTTTAATCCTTTTTCTACAAATTTATCAAAGAATTCTATTTCATCTGGACATGTATCTAAAACATATTTAACAATGTATTTTAAGAAATCTTCTTCAATATCCATTAAATCATTTATATCTGCAAAAGCAATTTCAGGTTCAATCATCCAAAATTCATTTGCATGTGTTTTAGTGTTTGAGTTTTCAGTTCTAAATGTTGGTCCAAAAGTATAAATTTTACTAAATGATAAAGCAAATGTTTCCCCATGTAATTGTCCTGAACCTGTAATAAATGTCTTTTTATTAAATAAATCTTTACTAAAATCAACTTTACCATCTTTTTTAGGTAGATTATCAAAATCAAATGTTGTTACTTTAAACATTTGGTCAGAACCTTCACAATCAGCAGTTGTTAAAAGTGGTGTATGTACATAAATATAGTTTCTATCTTGAAAATATTTATGTATCGCATAAGCAGCTACACTTCTTACTCTAAATACTGCTTGAAATGTATTAGCTCTTGGTCTAAGATAAGCAATACTTCTTAAAAATTCCATACTATGTTTTTTAGGTTGCAAAGGATAATCTTCTGGACAATCACCTAAAAGTTCGATAGATTTTGCTTTTAATTCATAATCTTGTCCACTACCTTCAGATTTAACAAAATCCCCAACTACTTTAATACTTGAACCATTATGTAATTTAGTTAATTCACTAAAATCTTTAAGTTCATTTGTATAAACTACTTGTAAATGTTTAAAACTTGTACCATCCGAAAAATCTATAAACCCAAACTCTTTTTGAGGTCTATGATTTCTAATCCAACCACTGACTTCTATTTCTTTATCTAAATATTTTTCACTATCTTTTTGTAATTCTTTAATTGTCATTTTACTTCCCTCTTTCTTTTTAAATTACTACTTAATATTTCAATAAAATCTTCTTTTTTATAACTATCTTTAAACTGCATTTTTAAATTAATTCCTGCTAGTTTATATTGATTAATTAAATCTTCAAAATCATTATTTTCTCCCATTAAGGAGATATTAATACTTCTACTTATATTAATTCCTAATGTATACATAGCCATTAATGCTTCTAAAAAATCATTCATATTACTTAAAATATAATTTTTTACTTTATTAAATTCGTTAGTATTTTCTTTAAAATCACTAACACTTTTCCACCAATTTAACAAAATATTTTCATTTTTTCCAATACCAAAATTTAACCATTCTTCTATATATGCACGTTCTTCAAAGCCATAAAATTCATTTTCTATATCAGCATGAGTATTACTTAATTCTTCTTCTAAATATAATATAAATACATTCTTCATTGCATGATATTCACTATTTAATTCTATTTTAGCATTTCTAACTATAGTCATTAACTTATCTAAATCTGCATCAACACTACCTCTTTTAAAAGAACTTCTAATACCAGCAATAATGTTTATATTTAAAAATTCCATGATAAATAAAGCATCCATTACATCTTCACATCTATTTTTTATTAAACTTAAAAACATTTCATATTCTAAAGTATCTTTCTTAAATAAATTCATTTTATTAACAAATTTAATTAATAAATTTTCTAAATAACTATTATCTATTGCAATATTATCTTTATATTTATTAGCATTATCTCCTAAAAATAAATATCTCATTAATTCTAAATCTTCATCTGATGAAAAATAATTAGACATATACTTATTTAGTTTTCCCTTTTTACTTGCATTTATAATATTTGTACTATCTTTTCCTAAGCAATAAAGAAATGATACAACATCCAAGGCTCTTTTACTATTTTTTAAAACATATTTAATAATACTTTTTCTTACTTCATTGTTATATGTTACTTCGTTATTGTAAAGTATCCAATTTATAACTATTTTATTTATATAATCCATATTAACCTCTCTATACATTACCTAATATATATTCTAAAACATCTGCTTCATCTATTTTTATTACTTCTTCAGTATAATTATCTTTTATACTAATAATTCCTTTATTTAAGTCTTCTTCATCTAATAAAATATTAAACTTACTATTTACTTTTTCATTTATAACACAATTTATATTATTAATTCTTAAATCTTGAGCTATTTTTAATGCGTGATAGCTTTCTTCTTCACTAACACCAATAACACTAACATCAACACTTACATCTAAGGCATTATCCCTAATACTATTCATTACGGCATTAATTAAAATTTCTATATTTATTTTAATAGTTATTTCATTATTATTTTTGCTACCAACACCTAAAATAGCATCTTCATACATATATGACCAACTTAAGATATCACTATCATCATTAATGTAATATATTTCTAGCATATCAAGAATATCATTCATTTCATTATCTTTATTTATAAGTATTTCTACATCTTCTAAACCCATTCTTTTAAATAGGTTATATCCAAGACTTATTACTTCAGCATCACTTATTTTATCAAGAGAATTTTTTACATGTATTTCTATATTTTTTAAATCATTAGTATAATATTTATTAGCATTAGTTTCTCCAATAACAAACTCATAATTGTAATTATCCATATGTTGATTTAATATTTCTATTAAATAATTATATAATCTTGCTTTCTTACCACTTAATATCATAAATATCAGTCCTTTCAATTACTCTTTATTTTACCATATTTAAAAAGGAAATAGAATACTATTTCCCAAAATTTTACAAAAATAATGATTAAATTATTGAAATTTTAATATTTAAATAGTTTTCATAAACCAAGAGCATCAAAATAAAATAACATATCTTTTTATATTAAAAAGAAAGTATTTCTACTTTCCTTCATTAGTCTTAAGCCAAAGCATAAAATCATCTAATAAATCATACTCTGTATCTTTATAATTATCATATACATATTTTAAAATATCTATAACATTAGCATCTTTATTATCTAGTGTTACAACTCTAATATCTTTCGTAGCAACATATCTTCCTCTGAAAGTAGACATATTCCATGAATCCATCATTTTGCTATCAAAATTACTATATTCACCATATATTTCTTTCATAATTAAATAATCTGTTGAATCTTCATCATGATTAAATTTTGTCTTTATTTCATCATATTCTAATCTATTATAATCACAACCATTTGATACATTTAATACCATATAACAATATTCTAGCATATCATGGTAATATTTTGTAAAAACAATATTTTTTCTATAATCATCTTTTTTATATTCTTTGGTTATAAAAGTTCTATTCCATTCATAAATTTTAGTTTTCTTTAAATTATCATCATATTTATTTTCAATAGCTTTCTTACCAAAGATTTCATTCATTCTCCATTTTAAATAGACATCATGGAACTTTAATATACCGCTTACACCGGTTGAAAAATATATTCTTCTTGTTTCTTTAAGTAAAGCACTACAATCTGCTTGCTTACTTGTTAAATTGTCTTTTTCAATTCTTCCTAAATTACTTATTTGATTAAAATGAAAATATGCTCTTGATAATTCTAAATCTTGTAAATCAACCCTTCTTAACATATTTTTACCTCTTATATATCTAGTTTAATATGAGCTTCTTTTAATTGTTCTGGAAAAGCTTCACTAGGACAACCCATCATAGCATCAGCTCCGTTTGCACCGATTGGGAATGGTACTATTTCTCTGATATTTTCTTCATCTTTTAATAACATAATAATTCTATCAATACCAGGAGCCATACCAGCATGTGGAGGTGCTCCATATTTAAATGCTTCATATAAACTTGGGAATTTACTTCTTACAATATCTTCACCATAACCAACTAGTTCAAAGGCTTTTTTAAGTATTTCTGGAGAATGATTACGAACTCCACCAGAAGCCATTTCATAACCATTACAAACAAAGTCATATTGGAACGCTTCAATTTCAAATGGATTTTTATTATTTAGGGCATCTAACCCACCTTTTGGCATACTAAATGGATTGTGTGAAAATTCAATTGCTCCAGTTTCTTCGTTTTCTTCATAGAATGGAAAATCATTTATAATACAAAATTCATATCTATTTTTATCAATTAGGTCTAGCTCTTGACCTAATTTAGTACGTAAATTACCCATTATTCTTGCACATCTGTTTTTATCTGCAACAATAAATAAGGCATCATTTTCATGTAAATTCATTTTTTCAATTAATTCATTCTTTACTTCATCACTCATAAACTTAGTTAAAGATGACTTTAATTCCATACCTTCCTTTACTTGAATATAACCTAAATTACCATGAAGACCTTTTACATATTCTTCCATAGATTTATACCATGAATTAGATTTTTCAATATTTTCTACTTTAATACATCTAACAACAGTATCTTTAAATGGTGCAAAATCACTTTTACCCATTATATCAGAGATATCTTCGATTATTAATGGATTTCTTAAGTCTGGTTTATCACTACCATATTTTAATATTGCATCTTTAAATTTAATTCTTCTAAAAGGTGCTGGACTTACATATTTGTCACTAAATGTACTAAATACATCATAAAATACTTTTTCACCAACTTTATAAACATCTTCATCAGTTGCAAAACTCATTTCAAAGTCAAGTTGATAAAATTCACCATACAATCTATCACTTCTTGGGTCTTCATCTCTAAAACAAGGTGCTATTTGGAAATACTTATTAAATCCAGATACCATTAATAATTGTTTAAAGATTTGTGGTGATTGAGGAAGGGCATAAAACTTACCTGCAAATTTTCTTGATGGAATTATAAAGTCTCTAGCTCCTTCTGGACTTGTTGCTGTAATAATTGGTGTTTGCACTTCTAAAAAGTCCATTTCTTTCATTGTTTTTCTTAAGAAATCCATAATCTTACTTCTAAATATAATATTATCATGAACTTCTTTATTTCTTAAATCTAGATAACGATATTTAAGTCTTGTATCTTCATTAGATTCTTTAGATTTATTAATTTCAAATGGTAAAACATTTATACAATCCCCAAGAACTTCAAGAGTCTCAAGTCTAACTTCAATTTCTCCAGTTTTCATGTTTTTGTTAACCATATCTGGCGTTCTAGCCTCAACTACCCCAGTAACTGTAACTGTTGCTTCACGATGTAAATTCTTATATTTTTCTACATCTTCAGATATTAGTTGTACAATACCTGTTTCATCTCTTAGTGTAATAAATACTAAATTACCAAGATTTCTAATACTATTAACCCATCCAGCTAATTTAATATTTTTACCAATATATGAAGAATTTACTTCTCCACAATAAATATCTCTGTACATATTTTCTTTCATATTTTTTACTCCTCCAAAATAAAAATTCTATAAATTAATTTAGCTTAAGGACGAGTATAACCCGCGGTGCCACCTTAATTCATAGAATTCTATGCATCTTAATTTGCTATATCGGGCTTACCCGTTTACTTTCAAGGTACTATCTTCACTAACTTAAGTTACTAGTTTTCACCATCCACTAGTTCTCTATAAACTATCAGTTACCTACTGGCTTACCAAATAAATCATAATTAAAATATACTACTTTTTTCATCATTTGTCTAGATATTTTCTTTATTTTTTTCTCTTTTTAACTTTAATTCTTCTTCTCTTTCAAAGAAACTATTATAGATTTTATAATAAAGTATTTGTTCATCTTTATATTTTCTAGCAGCAAAATCACAAATATAAGGGATTTCAATCGAAATATCGCTATATTTTGCAACAATTACATTTGCATCCTTTAAAATCGAAACAATAATTATATTTTCATAAAAATACAACAATGTTGCATCACTTGATGTTTCTTTTACGGAACAACGTTTTCCTTGAAAATAAGCTTGTTTTAAATATTCTGTAAACTTACGATATTTTTCATAAAATTTATCACTAGACATATAAAATGTCTCTGTTGGTTCCGTACCATTATTGCTTTTCTTTAAATAAGATACAAAATTACCAACTCTGCCATTTTTTAAAACAATTTCAGGAACTTCATCTTCAGAAACTTTAGCTGATATATATAATTCATATTTGTAATCTTCGTGTATTTCGTCTTTACCTATAAATGTTAAACTTCCAAGAGTCCCTAAAACCTTTTCATCTTCAGTACCAAATTGAACCGCTTTTAATATAACCATAGCTTTATTAAATGTTTGCCAAGCATTAATAATTTCTTCTAAATTGGTTGATTGTAATTCCATCAATCTGTTTTTTAATTTATCTACCAACATTTTATAAATGTCTCTGTACATATTTTCCTTCATTTTCTCTCTTCTTTCTTTGTTTTTTGTCTAGATATTTTCTTTATTTTTTTCTCTTTTTAATACTATATCTTCCATGCCTTTGTTAATTGTTCTTTTAGCTTCAAGATAATCTACAGCTTTATTAATTATACTTATTTCACTAGAGTTTAGTAAATCTTCATCTAAAGGCATTCCAATCATACTAGCAAATTCTAATAAATATTTTTTATCAATTTTTCCTGAAGTTAACAAATCATATAAACTTATATAATTTCTAATAAATGTTGATCTATGAAATTCAAATGTTTCTTCTCCAAATGGTGTAAAACCTGTACAATAAAGTCTACTATTAGCATAACCAGTTTTAAGCAAGATAGTTTCACCATCGTATTTTTCTTTTATTTTAACAAAAACATTTTTCGTTTTAGATTGAACTATGTCATATATTTCTTCAATATTTTCAAACTTAATACTTGTAAGAATTCTTAAAATATCTCTACTTTCTTGACCTTTTAATACTCTTTTTAATATTTCCTTTATCATTTCAAGCATTTTATTGGCAACATCTATTTTACTTAAATCATTTTTACCTGATGAATTTATTCTAGTATTATAATTTTCTTTAATTAAAGCTAAACTAGAAAAAACATCACTTTTTCTTGATTGAAATTTTTCTAAAGATAAATTCATACCAAAAACTAATGAATCTAAATACGCATAGCGACCTTCCCAAAGAGCTAGACTAATATTGTTTAGAAAAATTATTAATGAATCTGGGGCACAATCTCCGATTATATTTTCCAACTTTGAAACTGTTTCACAATATACTTGATGTTTATTCATCATAGATGCTAAATCCTTTAACATTTTATTTATTTCATTTACATTTTTATTAAAATCTATAGAACTATCAATTTCAATTAATTTACGTTTGATTTCATCAATAAAATTAATTATTACTAAATTATTTTCTTTTCCTTCAGTTAATTCTTGTATTCTTTTTTCTGTTTTAAATACTAAATGTCTATTTCTAACATAAACTTTTATTATTTCATGCACTTGGTTAACAAATGTATCAAAATTACAATCATAATCTAAATCGATATGTGTTGTTATTTTATGATTTGCAAATATTTCAGCAACATATTCTTTAAATTCATTTTTTAAATTATTTGTTAAAATATTATATTCCTCATCTAATTTATTTTTATCTTCAAAAAAGGAAAAACCATCAATTAATCTATTAATAGATGTAGCATATTTTTCTTCTAAGGAACCATTTAAATATTTTCTATTACCCCTTATTTTCATTAAATTATTTACTAAACATTCATAATGTTTATATAATGTAAATCTTTCATTATCACTCATAACTATTCTCCTTTACTTAACTTTCTTCCTTGGAACTGATGTTTCAATTACTAAATTTCCATCTAGAACCATTTTATTTCTATCTTCAGCATTTTTCATTAGTTCTTTTAATTCTTCAATATACTTTTTATTTAAATGATATCTATTTATATCTAAGTTAAAACCTTCATTTATAGAGTGAACCCCAATAATTAGATATGTATCAAAAGCTATTTTACAAAAACTAATTGATAGATTAGAACCATTTATAAATAGTAATTCTCCAGCTTTTAAGTTTCCATCTAAAACTGTACGATGATTATTACCACTTTTAACTTTTTCAAGTAATAAATCTATTTTACTTTTTAAACTATTATCAACATTATCTAAGTCTTCTTTAAAATAGCAATTACCTTTAATATCATTTAAGAAAACAACCTCTGGTTTTCTAATCTTTTTATCTATATGAAACATATTTAATAATATTTTTAATTTATTAATGGCATCATTTATTATTTCATCAAAATATTCTTTATCTTCATCATTATATAATTCTTCAAGACTTTGAATATCTAATAAAGCTTCCATGTAATAATCATAATCACTTCTGCCAGCAAGAGAACTTATAAGGGTACATGCCATAAGATAAATTTCTTTATCTTCATCAGTTAAAAAACTTAATTTTTCTGTTTCTACTATAACTGGTTCAAGAGCTTCTTTTCTTACTTCAGACTTCTTTTCTTTTTTTATTTCAGCTTTTAATTCTCGTTTTACAGCAGTTTTTAAATATTCTTCATAACTACTTTTTAATTCTATCATTAACTTGCTAGATAAAGAAGTATAATTTATTAATTTTAAATCATCATTATTTATAGCAAGTTCTTTTAGCCTTGTAGCTTTACTTAATTGATTAAATAAAATCATTAGTAATTCACTATCTCCGCCATTTTGAAAATTACCATAAATATCAAAATAATTACTTAGTGGTTTTAAACTTTCAAAATCGCATTTCCATAAATCTTCTGGAGTTTTATTTTCACCATTTTTCTTACCTTTAAAGAAAATGGCACTACCAAAAATTTTAATAGCTTCTTTGTTTGTTAGGCAATTTTTACAAATTATTGATATTAGTGTTACATAAAATAGTGGAAAGTCTTCAATTGCACCAATAGCTTTTTCATTATCAAAAGCTCTAATTTGACTATCACACGTATAAATATGTGTACTTAATATTTCAATATGTTCTTTTAGTCCTTCTTTAGCACTTTTAATATCATATTTTGTTAAATCTCCAAGAGCTTCTTTTAACATATTTGTTAATTCATTTGATTTAGTGTCTTTTAGCATTTCAACATACTTTTGAAAATCTAATGGCCAAAGTTCTAACATATTTACAATATTTTTATAACCTTGCAAATCACTAATCATATTACTTTTAACATTTTTCATATATTTTTTAAATTTAATAAACATATATATCCCCCTTAAACAAGTGTTTTTCTATCTTACCACAAAATGCCTGATTTTGCAAGAAAATATTGACTTCTATTAGGAATTATCCTATAATAAAAACTACTTTAGGAGGGGGTACTCATGAGTTTATTTTTTAAGTTTTTCAAAAAATCTAAATTAAATCAAGAGGTATTATGTCTTGTTAACTTACAAGATAGTATTATTATGCCACCGAATAGCTTTTTTGATAACGTTAAAAATAAAGAACTTTGTGAACAATATTATCAAGAGTATAAAAGAATTTTATCTAGTAAAAAGACAATATTAAGCACTCATTTAAAAACAGTAGAAACTGATGATATCAGAGTTTATATAGATATTTTAACTAGTTTAGAAATACATATTCATGATATTTTAAGTAATACAAATAAGCATGACTATAGTAATGATTATGTAAATAATATTCTAGCAAGATTAAATACATATTCTCTAATTTTAAACTCTATCGAAGAAGAATCATTTTTAAGACTTGCATCTTTATCTATTTTAAAATCTACTCCATTTTTATCTCGTAATAAAAAGAATGCCATAGATAATGAAATTTCTAGATTGCAAATTCAAATATTTAATACACAAAAAATTAATAATCTTATAAAAATGCAACTAAACGCATGTATAAGTATTATTCAAAATTTACATTTGTACAAAGATAAAGATTTTATAGCGGCTTCAAATTATCACCTTAATAATTATTTACAAGCATATGACATTACTACAAATGAAGAAAATATAATTTATCAACAAGTAAAATTAGAAAAACATTTATTTAAGAATAAAAGCATTCTAACTGATTTAAATAAAGAATTTAAAATCTTATTAAATAATGATAAATTAAATCGAAAAGATAGAATTAACAAAATAAATATTCTAATAGATAAATACATGGCAATTAAAGAATATAAAAGAACTGAAGATCCAAATTTATTTTATAGTTTAGTTGAATACAAAGTCAACTCTTACGAAATAGATTACAATACTTATGGCGAAGTTTTAAGCGGTACAACAAATTATTTAGAAGAAAAAGAAATATTAAAAGAAATATTTTTTAAAAAAGCAAATAATTTCATGCAAAATTCAGAAATTTTTGAAAGATACGTTAAATACGATTTCTACAGAAATAACTATAGACAATTTGCAAATATTATAAATAAACTATTAAAAAATAATGAAGGCAATTATGATTATGAAAATGTCATAAAGTCTCCTATTCTTACCGGATTATTATATAGTATAGATGAACCAGTTAAAATGAAAAACTTTTTCAAATATTTTAAAATACATTATTTTTACTTGCTGGACATTTCCCCACTTTTTGAATGGGAAGAATGGATAAATTTAGAAACTATCATGCGTTCATGTGATAAACTTTTAAGCTATGAGATTATTCAAAGTATTACAAATGAGCAAATAAACTTATTATATCAAATTTATAAATGTTTACTAGGCACAGTTATTAAAGAAATATCAAACAATTATATTTATGACGGAGCAAAAGAATTTAATATTAACTTTAATTATAATAGTTTTCGTTCTTATCAAAAGTTTATCAAAGAATATAATAAAATTATGAGAGAAGGAAAAAAACTTATATTTCCTAAAGCATTAAAACGAATAGCAATAGATAATAATATTAGGTATCATGACAATAATTTAAAAGTTGAAAATATAGAACTACTTAATTATTATGAATTTGAATTAAACGAAGGTCTTGAAGAACTAATATTATTAGATACAACATCATTTAATAATAATCCGAATGAATTAGAAATCCCTACTACATTAAAAAAAATAAAACTAGAAAATATAAACCCAGCATGTTTGACATTCAAAGATTATACCGAATCTTCATTAGTAAATACAATTTCAAAAGATAAAGAAGCATTTAAAGAATTTATAAATAATATAGGCAATACTCAAAAATTAAAATTTAAAGGAAAAACTTCAGTTACTACATTTAGCTTAAATCTTGAAAAATTAAAAAACGAAAACAAAACAGATGTCGATACAATTTATAATTTGTTTCAAGAAAAAATTAAAGAAATCTATGCAAAATTACATCGAATAGCCAATTATCTTGAAATACATATTGAAGAAAAAGAAATTAATTTAACCTCATTAAGAAAATTAGAAGATAAAATTTCTAATCAAATACATGAATATAGTCAATCGCTCTCTAAAGAAAATCCTATTACTTACGCAATCAATTACGCTAAAATTTTAGACGAAAGAAAAATAAATTTGGAAAGAAGAAAAGAAATGCTAAATTTTTTTGAAATTTGCATATCAATTTTTACAATAGCATTGGAAAAATCATATTCTAGAGAAATTAGTGATTGTCTTGAACAACTTAGAAGAGCAAAATGTATTTTTTTATTAAAAACATTACCTAAAACTCAAGAACCATTGATTAATGATGATACTCCAAAAGAAGAAATAGATTTCTTCAGTACATTATTATTAACAAAATATCGTTTTAAAAAAAATAAATCTTCGTCTTCAAAAATAAACTTTGAAATTGAGCTTATATACGATATTGTTGTAAGCAAATATGCTGGAAAAGGAAACTACTACGAATTTTTATTAAAAAATCCTTTTTGGTTAGAATTAATGATATCAGATGATAAATTTCAAGTTTTTACAAGATATGAAGAAAATATAAATAAAGGCATTATAAACACCGAAGAACACAAATGGCCTCAAAGAATTCGTTATAGTCTTTTTATTGAAGAAGCGATTAGACACGAAAAAGAATACGATCCATCAAAAACTCATACAGACTTTGAAAATTTCATTCATGATTTAATTCCAATTTATAAACTTGTACACTTTGATTCAGAAAATCGATTTCAAAATAAAAACATTGAAGAAACAAATTTAACAAATAATTCAGGAACTACTTTAATCAGAAAACGCAATCTATAATAAAATATTAAACAGAGGACAAAATGAATATATTTGAAAAATTATTTAAGAAAAATAAATTAAATGGTGAAATATTATATCTTGTTAATTTACAAGATAGTATTATTATGCCTCCGAATAGTTTTTTTGAAAACAACAAAAATAAAGAGCTTTGTGAACAATATTATCAAGAATATAAAAGGATTTTATCTAATAAAAAAACAATATTAAGTACTCATTTAAAAACAATAGAAACTGATGATATCAGAGTTTATATTGATATTTTAACTAGTTTAGAAATACATATTCATGATATTTTAAGTAACCCAAGTAACAAAGGATATAACTATGAATGTGTAACTAATTTACTTTCAAGACTTAATGGTTATGCCCACATTTTAAAAGCTATCGAAGAAGAATCTTTTTTAAGAATTGCTGCCTTATCAAGTCTTAAATCTACTCCATTTTTATCTCACAATAAAAAGAGTGCTATAGATAATGAAATATCTAGATTACAAATTCAAATATTTAACGCTCAGAAAGATATTGAATTAATAAATTTACAAACTAATTCTTGTTTATCAATAATAGAAAGTTTAAATTTAGAAAAAAATCCTAAATATTATAATGATTTACGTGGAAGACTTATTGGTTATATTTCTGCATTTATGCCTGATTCATTAAAAGAATATGTACAAAATTATCAAAACAAAAATTATCTTTCATTAATGCAAATAAAATTAGAAGTATTACTTTTTAAAAATAAAAATATATTAAAAGATTTAGAATATGAATTTGATATTCTTTTGGAATTTACACATTTAGATAGAACTGCAAGAATACATTCTATAAATAGATTAATTACTAAATATATGGCAATTAAAGAATATAAAAGAATTGAAGATAAAGAACTACTTTATAAACTTGTAGAATTTAAAGTAAATTCTTACGAAATAGATTATAGTAACCATAGAGAAATTTTACATGATTGTACAAGGTCTAAAGAAGAAAAAGAAATAATGAAAGAGGTATTCTTTAAAAAAGTAAGTACATTTATGCAAACTAATTGTGTTTTTGAAGAATATAAAAAATTTGATTTTTCAAAAAGAGATTATAGAATATTAGCTAACTTAATAAATAATGCTGTAAAAAATGAATATGGTGTTTTTGATTATGGTAGAATATTATGTTCTCCAGAACTAACAATGTTATTATTTTCTATTAATAATCCTTATAAAATGAAAGAATTTTTCCAAAACTATCAAGTAAGTGATTGTACATATCTTGCAGCTACATCCTTAAAAAGAAATATGTTTGAATTTGAAGAATATATTCCACTTGAAACAGTAATGCAATTAACTGGAGTTTTTTTAAAAAATCCTCATCATAAAGAAAGAATTTTAAAAGATAAAGAACTTTATGATTTATATAAGATTTATGATTACCTGTTATATAATGTGCTAAAGGCTTTACCTTATTCTAATTGTACAAATACTGATAGTCAAAATTATAAAATTTTTGATGGAATTACTGAGATAAATATTAATAGACAAACTATTTTATTCTATCCAAATCTTGTAAAAACATATAACAAAGAAATGGCTCAAGGAAGAAAATTAGTATTTCCTAATTCATTAAAAAAATTAAATATTATAGTCGATAATATCACATATGACGGAGATTTTTTAGAACATTATGAATTTGAATTAAATGAAGGTCTTGAAAGTCTTATAATTTCAGAATCACTTGCCTTTGCAAAACCTCCAAAAGTATTAGAGTTACCTACTACTCTAGAAGACTTTATGATAACTATAAAACCAGAAACTATAAGATTTAGAGATTATACAAATTCAAAACTTATAAATACCAAAGGCAAATTTATTAAGTTTTTAAAAGAATTAAAATATGTACAAAAAATTCCAACCACTGACTCTTATATCAAAAATCTTGAGTTTAAAGGAAAATCTTCTATTACAACGTTTAGTTTTGATGCTGAACTTCTTTCATATCGTCAAAATATTGATTACGAAACAATATATAAAGTTTTTCAAAAGAAAATAAAAGAAATGTACGAAAAACTATATGAAGTAGTTCAAGCATTTGAGTTAGAAATTCCTAAAGAAGAAGCAAATTTTGATAATTTAAAAAAACTAGAAGATGAATTATATAATTATGTGCAATCACATTATGAAAAATTAACAAGTTTTAATGATGGAATGTATATTTGGTTTCTTGAGTTTATTAAAAATAATGATTACAGTAAACGAGATGAATTATTAAAAATATTAAAAAATAAAATTTTAAAATACACTTATCTTAGTGAAGCATTACCAATTGATATGGGCGAAAAATATAAATTTGCGGATTATGTTAAATCGTTTTTAAAAATAAAATTTAAATTGTTAATTGGTACTCTTTCTGAATCAAATGAACCACTTATTGGTGATGACACTCCAAAAGATGAAGTAGAATTATTTAAAGATTTATTAATTGATTATTTGAAAAATTTTGTAATTTATATTTATAAAGATAAAGAATTATCAAAAAAAATAGAAGAAATAATTGAAAAATATCGTGGAGACTATAGTTATTTTGAATACTTATTAAGAAATCCATTTTTATTAAAGTTAAAATTGTCAATTGAAGACCCAAATTATCATGATACCATGTTAGATGTGTTTAAAAAACATAAAGTAAAAACACCTAAAGAAATAATTGATAAGGTAAAAACAAAAAATCAAGAAGATTGTATTTCTTATCTTCAATTGATGGAAATTATTATAAAAATTGAAAACATATCTACTCCATCAGAAAGTAATTTTACTTTTAATCCCTATCTTGATGATTTATCTCTTATATATAAAAGAGCTAAATCTAAGCTATATAATTATAATTTTGTAGAATATGAAACCTTTGAACTTGATGTTAGTGAAAGCCAAAAATTAATTAGAAAAAAATAAAATTTACAATAACTAAGTTTTGTTGTACGATGTATATAGCAAAGAAAATTTGCATAAATTAAAAATGGAACATCCAGCTTTTTCGCGAGATTGGATGCTACCAAATATTGGTTTTGCATCTAAACCAACCTCGTTGATTTAGATGTTTTTCATTTTACAATTATAAAAACTACAATGTGTTGCAACACTTTGTAGTTTTTAGTTTTTCCTAAATATAACTAATTTTTGTAGGAAATAATTTATAATAAATATAATAGAGTCTATAATAACTTTTATGAATGTAGCATTTAAATGTATATAATTATAAACCTTAGTTACAAGTAAACCAGAGATTGTAATATTAATTATAACAAGTAAGAAATATTCTATAAAAGCTTTATAATTTCTTTTCTTTTCATTTTTAAATACATATTTTTTGTTAACAATATAATTAACTACACTAGATATTGCTCTAGCAACATAAGAAGATAATAATATTGCATCAACAAATTTATCTTTTATAAAATAAAGTATTATGGAAAATGATATTATATCAACTATAAAAGATAATCCACTAGAAAGTAAATAAGTAAATACAGTTTTATACTTATTTAAAAAATTTTTCATTTAAAACTCCATTATTAAAGTTATTGGACCATCATTAGAAATGTTAACCATCATTTCTGCTCCGAAAATACCTGGTTTAGTTACAACATACTTATTCATTTCTTCATTAAATGTTTTATATAACTTAATTGCTTCTTCACCATTTAAAGCTTTCATATATGATGGTCTATTTCCTTTGGTGGTATCTCCATATAAAGTAAATTGTGATATTGATAATATTTCTCCACCAACATCTAGGATTGATTTATTCATAACGCCTTCTTCATCATCAAATATTCTTAAATTAGCTATCTTTTTAGTCATTTTTAAAATATTATCAATTGTATCCCCTTGGGTAAAAGAAACTAATAAAACCATGCCATTATCTATTTCATTTACTATCTTTTCTGAAACACTAACACTACTTTTTTTACTTCTTTGTACTACTACTTTCACTACATTTCCTCCTTAACGTCTATAACATTATGTATTTTTCTAATATTTTTCATTACATTATCTAGTTCTACTTTATCTTTTATTCTTATATTTATTTCATACATAGTTTTATTATCAAATTCTTTAGTATTACAAGACCTTACAATACAACCAAGTTTACCAACTTCTGTAATAATATTTACAAGTAAATCAAAACCTGATGCAACATAAACATAAATATTAGTAAAGTAATAATTACTTGCATCCATATTCCATGATACATCTACTACTCTTTCACTATTATTTGGGACATTTGCACAACCTTTTTTGTGAACACTTATCCCTTGACCTTTTGTAATAAATCCAACTATTTCATCACCTTTAATTGGCATACAACATTTAGCAATATTAACCATGATATTAGAGTTTCCTTCAACTAAAATATCGCTCTTATAATTGATTTTAGGTATAGATAATTTTCTTTCAAATAAAGCATCATCTACTTCATGTCTATCTTCTTTGGTTAAATTAATAATATAACCTGCCGTAAATCTTAGTGAACCAATACTTAAATAAATCTCATCTAAATCTTTAACTTTTAAATCTTTAATTAATTTATCAATTACTTCTGGAGTTAAAACTTCATTAAAAGCCATCTTACGTTTTCTAAGTTCGGTTTCTAAAATGTTTTTACCTTTTAAAATATATTCTTCTTTGTCTTGTTTACTGAAGAAAGCCTTAATTTTGTTTCTTGCTTGATTAGTTTTAACAAATGAAAGCCAGTCTTTATTCGGTGTACTATTATTATTTGTTTTAATATTTACAACATCATCGTTTTTAAGTTCATATGAAAGTGGCACAATTTGGTCATTTACGATTGCTCCAACAGTGGTGTCTCCAACTCTAGAATGAATTCGATAAGCAAAATCAACTGGAGTTGACCCAATTGGTAACTCAACAACATCGCCTTTCGGTGTATAAGTATAGATTAAATCGCTGAAAATATCTGCATTAACAGCATTTTCAAAATCAGCATCAGTATCATTATTACTTGATTCAATAACATTTCTAAACATTTCTAATTTTTGTTCCATCACATTTTGAATCTTTTTAGTACCTTTTTCTTTATAAGACCAGTGACTTGCAATACCTTTTTCAGCAATTTCATCCATTTCATAGGTTCTTACTTGAATTTCAAAAACATGTCCTTCAACCCCAAAAACAGTGGTATGCAAACTTTGATACATATTTTCTTTTGGACTTGCTATATAATCTTTAAATCTCTTTGGCATTGGTCTAAATCTAGAATGTATTAAACCAATAACTTGATAACAATCAGATTCTTCTTCTACAAATATTCTTAAAGCTAAGATATCATATATTTTATTCCATTCTTTTCCATTAGATAATTTATTATAAATACTATAAACGCTTTTAACTCTACCTTTTATTTCAAATTTAATACCAGCTTCGGTTAAAATATCTATAATACTTTCTTTCATTTCTTCTAAACAATCATTTAATTCATCAACTGTTTCATTTAATTTTTCAAGTATATCATTGTAAACATCTGGTTTTAAATAATAAAGTGATAAGTTTTCTAACTCACTTTTAATAGAATTAATGCCTAAACGATGAGCAATTGGTACTAAAACAGACATTGTTTCTTCAGCTTTTTGCTTTTGTTTAGATGGATTAATTGCCCAGTTGGTACGCATGTTATGTAATCTATCAGCAAGTTTAATATACATAACTCGAACATCTTGGGCAAGTCCAACTAATATTTTTCTTAAATATATAACACTAGATTCATTATTATCAGGTAACTCTAACTTATTAATTTTAGACACACTTAAAACAATCTTAGCTATATCTTCTCCAAAATCATTAACTAAATCTTCATATGTTTTATTACCATTATTGATAACTTCATGTAAAAGTGATGCAATTATGGTAGTATCATCAACATTTAAATCCATAAGAATTTTTGTAACTTCTAAAGGATGAGTTATAAAATCATCTCCAGTAAGTCGTTTCATTCCCTTATGTTCATTATAGGCATATTCATATGCTTTTTTTATTGTTTCAAATTGTTCCCTTTTTTCTAATCTTGGAACTAATTCTTCAAAATTAATTGTATCTGGCAAAATAACCACCTTCCAACATATATTTATTATATAACAAAATTGCATTTAAATAAAGGAGAAATTGTATTACATGAAAAAGAATTTATTTATAAAATCAACTTTAATCCTTATTCTAAGTGGTTTTTTAACTAAAATGCTTGGATTTATTATAAAAGTAGTTTATACAAGAATAATTGGAGAATATGGGATAAGTTTATTTACTATAGCAACCCCAACATATTCATTATTGCTTACAATTTCAACTTTAGCAATACCTATTTCAATATCTAAATTAGTATCAGAAAATAAAGGACGTTCCATAAGAATACTAACATCTGCAACTTTTTTAATTTTATCAATTAACTTTTTACTTATATTAATAATTTTCTTAACTAAAGACTTTATTGCTACAAATTTATTAAAAGAACCACTTGCATCCCCAATACTAATGGCTTTTGCTCTTACACTTCCTTTTGTATCTATTTCTGCAGTATTAAAAGGATATTTTGCAGGGAAACAAAATATGGTTCCTCATGCTACAAGTAATATTTTAGAACAAATAGTAAGATTAATTATTATTGTAACTATACTTCCTATACTTATGAAAAAATCTGTTATGTATGCGGTACTTGGTTTAATACTTTTAACTATTTTATCAGAAATTTCTTCTATTATAGTATTTTTATTTTTCTTGCCAAAACATATAAATTATAAAACTAATTTACTTCCTAGTAAAAAGCATACTAAAGATATTTTAAATATTTCTCTTCCTACTGTATCTAGTAGAATTATTGGTAATATTGGTTACTTTTTAGAGCCAATTATTCTTACTAATTTACTTTTATTTTCTGGTTATACAAATGCTTACATTTTAAGAGAATATGGAGCTTATAACGCTTATTCTTTAGCACTTTTAACTATGCCGGGATTCTTTATTGCAGCCATTTCTACATCATTGTTACCAGAAATAAGTAAGTTTCATGGAGAAAGGAATTCTTCTATGGTTAAAAGAAGAATTAAACAAAGTCTTTTATTTGCACTTTTAATTGGAACATTTTTTTCATTTATAATATTTACTTTTAGAGATAAATTATTATTTACTTTATATAACACCACAAATGGTTCTGATTACATCAAAATACTTGCTCCATTCTTTGTACTTTTTTACTTAGAAGGTGTTCTTACATCTGCTTTACAAGCTTTGGGACATGCTAAAATTACCATGAACATAACTTTATGGGGAGTTATTTTAAAATTACTTGTTATGGCAATTTTATCTTTATGTCACATTGGAATTTATAGTTTAGTTATTGCAGAAATAATAAATATTTTGTTTGTTGTTTTAATCAATTTCAAATATTTAAAAATATATGTTTAAAATATTTGAGTCTCAATGTTTTTATATTTCATTTTCATATAAGCTTTTATAAATTTTACTTTTCTTTAATAGTTGTTTATGTGTTCCACTTGCTACAACTTTACCATCATCAATTAAATAAATAAAATCAGCATCCATTATTGTAGATAATCTGTGAGCAACTATTATAATTGTATGATTTTTTACAAGATTATCAATTGCTATTTTAATTTTGTTTTGATTTTCATTATCGAGTGCACTTGTGGCTTCATCAAACAAAATTATCTTACTATCTTTAAGTAGCGCCCTAGCTATTGCTAATCTTTGTTTTTGACCACCCGATAAGTTAATTCCACCTTCTCCAATCATAGTATCATACTTATTTGGAAGACTCATAATATATTCATCAATTTCTGCTAACTTACAAGCATTTCTAATTTTTTTTAAAGACATATAAGGATCAATTATTTTTAAATTTTCAAGAATAGTTTTATTAAAAATAAATGGTTCTTGTCTAATAATAGCTATATTTTGCCTTAAAGCATCTTCTGTAAAATCTTCTATTGGGATATCATCTACTAAAATAACTCCAGCATCCGGGTTAAAATATCTAAGTAGTAAATTAAATATTGTTGTTTTGCCTTGTCCACTTTTACCAACTATAGCAACTTTTTTACCCGTTGGTATATCTAAATTAAAATCCTTAAATATTTCTATATCTTCATTTGGATATTTAAAAATTATATTTTTAAATACGACATTTCCTTCTATATCAGTTTTAGAAATAATACCAAACTTTTCATCTTCATAAAGTTTATTATCAAGTATCTCACTTAATCTTTCAATTGATACTTTCATTTTTTGTATACTAGTTGATAAATTCATCATTAATTCAATTGTATTCATAAACCTATAAATATAATATGTCATAGCCATAAAGAAAGCAAAAGAACCATTTCCATTAATAATAAGAAGGATACAAGTAGTAAATATAACAAACTCTAAAATACTATTTAAATTATAAATCCAAGCATTATAATTTCTTTCTATAATCATTTGTTTATTAATTTTAAAATATATATTTCTAATTATATTCTTAAAATTATCATTCATACTTTTTCTAATTCCTAAAGCTCTTATTTCTCTAATACCGCGAACAGATTCACTTACATCTGCAACTGCTCTATCTTTTTCCTTATTTATTTCTTTTTGTTTTTCCTTAATACTAGGCAAATACTTATGAGAAATAATATAGAACAACACTAAATAGATTATTACTTCCAAAGCTACAATCCATGAATTAAAACAAATATAAATAAATACAATTGCACAAGTAAGAAGGGATATTGTTATTCTAAGAATTTGCCTGAAAGAATCCGCTATCGTAGATGAATCATTAGTAATTCTATTTATAAATTCTCCACTAGATTTTTCTTCGAAAGCTCTAGCTGGTAATAACCCTACTTTTTCATAAACTGCATACCCAATTTTTTCCATTATATTATTAGCACACTTTTCCATATAAATTCTACCATATCTATCAAAAAATAAATTATCTAAAACATCAATAATAAATATTAAAAATAATACTGCTATTGCTAAACCAAATGAACTAATTCTAGTTTTATCTATTGCAAGTCCAATTAAATAACCATACAAAGTTCCTGTCGTAGAGGTAATAAACAAAAGAATAAAAGATTTAATAAAAAGTTTCTTTTCTCCACTACAATACTTTTTAAAAAATCTTATTATTTCCTTTAACTTCATAATTACTCACCCTTTTTAATCTTTTGTTTTAAATCAAATAAGACATTTAACGCTTCCATTGGTGTTGTATTTAAAACATCAATATTTTCTATTGTCTCTTTTATTATATCATCTTTTTTAACATTTGTCTCAAAATCCATAGTAAGTTGTATTTTTTCTTCTGGATTTTTCTTTTTAGCATTACTTTCATATTCATTTAATATTTCATCAGCTCTTTTTAATAAAGAATCTGGCATTTTAGCAAGTCTTGCTACATGAATACCATAACTTTTGTCAACAGCACCATTTTTAACTTTATGTAAGAAAGTTATTTCATTACCATTTTCTACTGCACTAACATGAACATTTTTAATATTTTTATATTTTTTATCAAGTCTTGTAAGTTCATGATAATGAGTTGAAAATAAAGTAAATGATTTAATATTATCACTTATATATTCTAATATTGCTTGAGCTAAACTCATACCATCATATGTTGCTGTACCTCTTCCTAATTCATCAAATAAAATTAAACTATTAGCTGTAGCATTATGAATTGCATTTCTAGCTTCTTTCATTTCTACCATAAATGTTGATTCTCCACTTACTAAGTCATCACTAGCTCCAATTCTTGTAAAAATCTTATCAATAATTGGTAGTGTTGCAGATTCACAAGGAACAAAAGACCCCATCTGTGCCATAATAACTATAATAGCAAGTTGTCTCATAAATGTTGATTTACCACTCATATTAGGACCAGTTATAAGTAAAGTATTTACACCATTATCTAATTCACAATCATTTGGTACATATTCAAGTTTACTTACCACTTCCACAACAGGATGTCTACCATTTTTAATATCAATAATGTGTTCATCTGTAATATTTGGTCTAACTAAATTATATTCTTCACTACAAACAGATAAAGAAACTAAAGCATCCAATTCACCTAAAACATCTGCTGTGGCATTTAAATGTGGTACTTCTTGTTTTACTATATTTTTAATATCACAAAATATTTTATATTCTAAATCTATAATATTTTCTTCAGCATTTAAAATCATACTTTCTTTTTCTTTTAATTCTGGAGAAATATATCTTTCACAATTAGTTAAAGTTTGTCTTCTTTCCCAATGATATTCATCTTTAACTAAATTCTTACTTCCATTAGGTATTTCAATAAAATAACCAAAAACTTTATTAAAACCAACTTTTAAACTCTTAATGCCAGTTTCTTCTTTAACCTTTGCTTCAAAAGCAGCCACAAAATCTTTACCACCACTACGAATATTTCTAAGCTCATCAAGTTCACTATTAAACCCGGTCTTAATCATATATCCTTCTTTTATAGATATTGGTGGTTCATCAACTATTGAAGCATCTAATAGTTTAAATAATTCTTCGTGAGTCTCAAGTGAATAATCAAAACCTAAAGTAGTAATTTTTTCTTTAATCATTGGCATTACTTTAATACTATTTTTTAGTTGTAATAAATCTCTAGCATTTAGGGAACCATTTATTACTTTACCAGATAATCTTTCAATATCATAAACTTCATATAATAAATTTTTAAGTTCATCTTTTATAATAAACTCATTATTTAGTTTTTCTATTTTATCATATCTTTCATTTATTTTATCTTTATTCTTTAATGGATTTAACATCCAACTTTTTAACTTACGACTTCCCATTGCAGTTTTACATTTATCTAAAAGCCATACTAAAGAATAAGTTCTTTCTTTTAATCTTAATGTTTCAACTAACTCTAAATTTCTAATACTATGAATATCCATTTCTAAATAATCATTTTTATGTAAATAATTTATTTTAGTTATATGACTTAAATCTTTTAATTGTCTTACATCTAAATAATAAAATAAATGTGCAACTCCACTTTTAACTCTAGCATCTGGTATTGATTCTAACAATGTTTTATATTTATCCCACAAGAATTCACTATTTATTGTTACTTCAACATTATAAGTATTTTTAAGTAAATTAATTAGATTTGTATTTAAATTATCTACTAATATTACTTCTTTTAAATTAAGTTCAAGTATTTCATTTATTAATGTTTCTTCATTATTTTCAATAGATATTGTAGCAAGATAACTTGTAGAAATATCTAAAATTGTAAGTAAAATACTATCACTAAAAAACAATATACTTGCTATATAAGATGTATCTTTATCATTTAATAAATCATTATCTGCTATTGTACCTTTACTTATTACATCTACTATTCCTCTTTTAACCATTCCTTTAGTGTATCGTGGGTCTTCTAATTGTTCACAGATAGCAACTTTATAACCTTTATTAACAAGTTTTTCAATATACGTTTTAACACTAGCGTGAGGAACTCCACACATAGGAACTTTCTCTTCAAGGCCAGCTACTCTTCCTGTTAAAGTTAATTCAAGTTCTCTAGATGCAATTAAAGCATCATCAAAAAACATTTCATAAAAGTCCCCAAGGCGATAAAAGACAAGTTCATCTTTATACTTATCTTTTATTTCCATATATTGAGCCATCATCGGACTTAATTTGCTTCTATCTACTTCACTTAATTTCATACTTCAAAACCTCTGTTTAAATATTATAACACAACACACATTAATTTTTTATAAAAATTTCTTATAATCTGTAATTTTTAACTAACTTTTATAAAATTTTGTGACATTTCAAGAAAAAGTGCTTAACTATTGCACTTTATTTTTTATAATTAACTTATTCTTATTGGGTCACTACTAGTACCAGTTCCACTAGTATAAGTTACAGAAGATAAAAGAGAAAATGTTGGGCGCACCGCATAGCTGTAACTAGACGCATTACTGCCACTGACACTGCCATCGACACCCACATAGAACACACTAGTCGTATTGCCGTTAAAGCGCGAAATAGTCCATTCTGAAGAACCTAAAAATAACCAATTTTTTGACTTATTAGATTTATGCAGGAAAAATAATATTGATATTATAATTAGTAAAAATGATAACGAGTAAGGTTATCAAACCTTACTCGTTTAATATTGTCTTCCAATATATAATCTAGTTGTTGCCTTTCCACCACATACAGTACATGGTCCAGTTACTTCTTCATCATCAATTAAACATCTAGATTTAATGCCAAAATCATCTTTAATTTTATTTTCACAAGATTCATTACCACACCAATTGATTTTAATAAATCCTCCATCTTTTGTTGTAGCTATTTCTCTTAACTCATCATAAGTTTTAGCATCATAAATCATGCTATCTCTTCTTGCTTTAGCACGTTTGAACATATCACTTTGAATTGTTGCAAGTAATTCCTTAACTTTAGGTAAAATTTCTTCAAAAGGAACAACTATTTTTTCTAAAGTATCTCTTCTAACTAAAGTAACATGATTATTTTCTAAATCTCTTTTACCAAGTTCAATTCTAATTGGATATCCTTTTACTTCAGCTTCAGCAAATTTAAATCCTGGAGTTTTATTGGTTTCATCAACTTTAAATGTAATATTATTTTCTTTTAAGGTATTTTTTAATTCATCAAGTTGTTCTGAAACTTCCCCGATAGGTATTATTATAACTTTAAAAGGTGCAATCATCGGAGGTAAAACTAATCCATGGTCATCTCCGTGAGTCATAATTATAGCTCCGATCATTCTAGTTGATACTCCCCAACTAGTTTGATATGGAGTTTTAAGTGTATTATCACTATCAGTAAATTTAATACCAAAAGCTTTAGCAAAATGATTACCAAAATAATGACTTGTCCCATTTTGAAGAGCGTAACCATTATACATCATAGCTTCCAAAGTATAAGTTTCTTCAGCTCCAGCAAACTTTTCTTTTTCGGTTTTCTTTCCAGTAATAACAGGTAGTGCTAGATAATCTTCTTGAAAAGTTTTATAAACATTAAACATTCTTAAAGTTTCTTCTCTTGCTTCTTCGGCAGTTCTATGCATTGTATGACCTTCTTGCCATAATATCTCACGGCTTCTAAGAAAAGGCCTTGTTGTTTTTTCCCATCTTACTATTGTACACCATTGATTATAAAGAATAGGTAAATCTCTATAAGTATTTATTATTTTTTTATAATGGTCACAGAATAATACTTCACTTGTTGGTCTAACACACATTCTTTCTTCAAGCTTTTCTTGTCCCCCATATGTAACCCAAGCAACTTCGGGAGCAAATCCTTTAACATGTTCTTTTTCAACATTTAACAAGGATTCTGGAATAAACATTGGCATTTGCACATTTTCATGTCCAGTTTCTTTAAACATTCTATCCATATTCTTTTGTATTTCTTCCCAGATTGCATATCCAAGTGGTCTTATTATCATACTTCCTTTTACACTTGAATAATCTACTAAATCAGCTTTTTTACATACATCAGTATACCATTTAGCAAAATCAATATCTCTATTTGTTATATCTTTTACTTCCATATTCTCACCTTATTCTGCATTAAATTCTTTTAATTCATTATCTTCAGTTAATATTTTATTAACTTTTTTAGTAGCATCATTTAATTTTTCGCCACAATATTTAGCTAATTTCATAGCTTCTGTATATTTATTAATTGCATCATCTAAATTAACATTACCACTTTCTAATTCTTTTACAATTGTTTCTAATTCTTGTAAAGATTCTTCAAAATTTTTATTTTCTTCCATAATTTATTTCCTTTCTTTATTTATTATACCAATTATTTTAAATTAATCCAATACCTATTTAATGGTTCATTATTCCACATAACAGTATTTTCTAATACTCCACCTTCTGAAATAATTGTTTTATTACTTAAAGTATTTGTTTTATCTGCAGTTATTAAACACTTTTCTATTCCTAAATCTTTAGCAATTTCTAAAGCCATCTTAAGTTGTAGCTTTCCATAACCTTTACCACGTTCACTCGGAGTAACTGAATAACCGATATGACCTCCAAAATTAAATAAAAATTCATTTAATTCATGTCTAATACTTATAGAACCACATATTTTATTATCACTCATTCTTTTTAAAAATAATGTTGTGCACGGAACATAACCATCTCTTAAATCAATACCATTTTTTTCATTTACTTTTTCTTTAACCCAATCTTCATAAGATGCTGTTTCTTCTAAATTAGCAAGCCCCGAATATTGCCATGGAAGCCCAGCATCAACAGCTTTAATTTCTTCAAGCATTAAAAGAGCACTTTCTTTATCATCTTCATTTGGCAAAACTAACTTTAAATCATTCATTTTTATCTTCCTTCCTTTTTAATAAGACCTTTATCTTTTAATAAATCTCCAATTAATTCATAGTTTCTTCTAAAAAGTTCCATATTATAATCTTTATCATGATTAGTAATCCCCGTAGCTTTTTCTATTTCTAAAACATTAGAATAAACAGCCTCTGGAGTAAGTTTATTATAAAAATCAACTACTAATTTGCAAAAATAATTTGATGATGTTGTTAAAAAATATTCTAATAGTTCCATATTTTGTTTCATTCCAATTGTTGCTTTTGGATTTTTTATTATCCATGTACTATTTCTTAAAAAATCTCTTTTATCATACTTAGGACTTAACTCAACTCTAAAAACAGATTCAAATATTGATTCATTATCAAATATATATATTTTAGGTTTCCCATTTTCTTCAACAATTGCATAATTACCAGCATGCCTATCACCATTAAGCATAAATATATCAAAAATAAATACCTTCACTAAATCAAACATTAAGTCTCTACACTCTTTAGGATATTCATTTTCTACTACAAGCCACATATTATACATAGTATTAGTAAAATAATCTAATCCAATTAAGTCTTTTCCGCTTTTAAACTTTCCTAGATTATTAAAACTATAACTCAAGTAATATAATTCTTCATTTATTTTAACAATGTGATAAATGGGACAATTTATACCTACAAGACTTGCTAATCTATATGCTAATATTTCATTACAATCAAATTTAGCAATTTTACAGAAATATTCAATCCCATCTAAATTAATATAATCATGTTCTTTAGATACTATCTCTTCTTTCTGTTTTTCAGTTAGTTTCATATTTATCCCTTCTTTATTTATTACTAATTAATTTATTCTTACTTTCTTTTTCTAACGTTTTTAAACTTTTTTCTGGTGTTGGAAACTCTTCAGGCATCGTACCACCGATATCAGAAATAGCTTTTCTTACTTTTTTACCGACTTCATAATGAACATCATTTGCTTTAGTTTCACCTTTTACATTATCCCTTTTTAGTTTTTGTTCTGTTTGAGATATTCTAAACAAATTAGCTATAAGTTCATCACTACCCATGTTATCTAAGATATCTTCTCTATATCTTAAACCTTTTCTCTTTGCTATATCATTAGCAGTTTCACCATTATATAACCCTTTATAACCAGAATTATGAAATCTATCAAAGTTTTTAACTCCAGCATCTTTTGCAGCTTGATTTAAAGAATAGTTTCCTTTTTTAGTTAAATTTCTTTGATAAAACCTTTTCTCGTCTTCTGTTAAACTAGAATATTCTCTTTCAGTAATTTCCATTTTTCTAGTTTGAAACGCAAAGTATGTTTGAGCAAGAGCTATCGTTTTCTTTCTACTATCACCATTCTGAGCAATTAAGTAACATGCATAACGGGATAATTTATAATCTTCAATTTTTCTTTTTGTTTTAGAGCCTATTTCGACCATTTTGTCGGCGCCGACAAAATCGAGAAAATACTTTTTGTTTCTTTACACTTTTTCCAATGAAGCTTACCATTTTCCCCAACTGGGAAAAATGGTCTAACAAACCTATTTTTCTACAACCTTAGCTTTAATATTACCTTCATGTAATTTAACATTAATAATATCATCGATATTAACATCAGTACTTGATTTTATAACTTTATCATTAATTGTTGCCAACGAATATCCTTTTTCTAAAATACCCAACGGATTAACAAGTTTTAATGTATTAATTAAAAGATTATATTCGTTTTTCTTCTTGTCAATTAAACTCATTGGATTTTGCATAACATAAGACATCTTTATTTTATTTAATTTAATCTCATTATTTTGTAATATGACTTTTATATCTTTATTTAAATTATCCAGTAAAGCATCTAATTTTTGTTCTTTTATTTCATACATACTCATTGGATTTTTTAAAACAAAGCTATTTTTTAAACTTCTCCATTTAATGAATTTAGTATTAACCATATTTTTAATATTTTTATTAAGACGAATTTTGTAATTATTTAAAAGGGTATTAATATCAATAACAGTTGGAACAGCCATTTCTGCAGCTCCAGTTGGAGTGGGGGCTCTTAAATCTGCCACGAAATCAGCAATTGTCCAGTCAATTTCATGACCAACAGCACTTATAATCGGTGTTCTACATTCATATATTGCATGAGCAACAATTTCTTCATTAAAAGCCCATAAATCTTCAATAGAACCACCACCACGGCCCACAATAATTGTATCAACTCCATAAGCATCAGCTCTTTTTATTTGTCTTACAATATCTGGAGCAGCATCTCTTCCTTGCACTAAACATGGAAATAAAATAGCTTCACAAATTGGATATCTTCTTCTAATAGTACTCATAATATCTCTAACGGCAGCTCCAGTTGATGCTGTTATAACTCCAATTTTCTCAGGAAATCTGGGAATAGCTTTTTTATGGGTTTCATCAAATAAACCAACGCTTGCAAGTTTCTTTTTTAATTTTTCATATTCAATATATAAAGCCCCTAAACCATCCGGTTCCATTTTTTCAATATAAATTTGATATGACCCTTGAGAAGGATAAGCACTAATTCTTCCCTCTACTAAAACATTCATTCCATCCTCAGGAACAAAAGATAATTTTATTGCACTACTTTGAAACATTACTGCACTTATTCTAGAAGTATCATCTTTTAAAGTGAAATATAAATGCCCTCTAGTATGATTTTTAAAATTACTTATTTCTCCTTTTAAATATACTTTATTTAAAAATATATCATCATCTAATTTTCTTTTAATATAATTATTTAAATCGCTAATTTTTAGATATTCTTTGTCCATCAATAAGTCCCCTTTCTACTAATAATTTTCCAATTAAATTATAATTCATTTTATATAAAACAAGATAATAATCTCTTTCAACTTTATCTAAAACTATACCATCTTGTTCATATTTACTAAACACTGACAAGACATATTCAGGTGTTAATTTTTGATAAAAATCCACCACTAAATCACTATATTCACTAGAAGATGTCCCCATAAAATATTCTAAGCCTTCTAAGTTTCTTTCTACATTAAGAGGTGTATGATTATTTAATATATCTTTATAATAAGACTTTTTCAAACGTTCTTCATACCCAATTTTGGCTCTTAAATCTGCTTCATAAGTACTAAAAACAAATTCATTATCTAAAATATAAAGATAAGCTTTTCCATCACTTTCTAAAATGCCAATATTACCTAAGTTTCTATCTCCATTTAATAAAAATATATCATATAAAAACACTTTTACTAAATCATTTACTAAATGTCTACTAAATTTTGGATACTTTTTCTCAAGAAAAACCCAAATATCATACAAACTATTTGAATTAAAGCCAAGTTCTTGACCATTTTTAAAAGTTCCAAAATTATTTAAACTTAAACTTAAATAATATGCATCGTCACTAGTTTTTATAAAATAATCTTTAACACAATTAATACTTAAATATGAAGCGATTTCATTAGCAACTAACTGAAGTCCTTCGTCTACAGAACCTTTTACATAATATTCAGTACCATTAATAGTAACAAAACCATCTACATATCTAGTAATTTTTTCAATATCTTCTAAAGTTAAGTCCATAATTACTCTTTAATATATTTATCTAAGACAGCATTAATAATTTTTCTAACAGCTTCATCACAATACTTCTTAGCAAGTTCAACAGCTTCATTAATTACAACAATTTCTGGTGTATCAGTAAACTTAAGTTCATATAATCCCATTCTAAGAATAGCAGCTCCAGTTTTATCAATTCTATCAATTGTCCATCCATCAATATATTTATTAGCAATTCTATCTAATTCATCTTTATATGTAGTAACACCATAAACAATACTTTTAACAAATTCATTATCCACATTTAAATTTTCTTTAATAACATCATCAAGATTAAACGGGACACATCTACTCTCATAAATATCAATTTGATATAAAATAACCATAATTACATTTCTTAATTCACTTCTAGATTTTGCCATAATTCTTCTCCTCATTAAATAATTATACCAAATTTTCAACTAAATGCCTAGCTATTTTATTAAACTTCCTTCAATAATTAATTGATATCCTTTCTTTACTTGATTACAAGTTGTAAGTATCACTTGATTTTTTTCATTTTTTATATTTATTTTGCCATTTTTGATTTCATTTCTAATATTTACAACTTCATAATTCATTATATTACCATCAATAATTAAAGTAATTTTATCACCCACAGATAGATACCTCAAATCATTAAAGTATGCAAGATGTCCACTACCGGAATGAGCAGCTAAAAGATAAGTATTATTAATGCCTGTATCTATTAAAGTTACATTTTCTCCTACATTATTTTTTTCATTATCAACATTGTAAAAACCCAATTTCATATTAACTTTAGGTATAACTAAATAACCATAATACTCTAAATTATTTACATCAACAAACTCACTTTCAACTACATCACTATTACATCCACAAAGACACATTAATAACAATATTATAATTATATTTTTCACCAGTTTTATAAGAATAACTTCTAATATCATCATTTAAGTACAAATACCCCCTTACTTGTATCAACTTCTACATTATTATTAAATAATCTTACTTCATAATTTGGATTTACATATTCTAAAATCATTTTTTGAATAACATTATTTTTCATCTCATCATATGGATTTGCTAAATTTGCTATTAACCATTTATCAAACTCATCAACTTCATTCTCCTTTCTTACTTCTAATTTCATGGCATCAACACTTACTATGTTAGCGACAAATACTATTAAAACAACTACGATTTTTTTCATAAAATCATCTCCTTCGCCAACTAATCTAACATTTAAAAACTTAAATGTACATAGGAGATTTTGTCAAAAAAAGAAGGATTTTCATCCTTCTTGTCGATTTTTGTTGAAAGTTTTATTATTTAGCTTTCTTTTTAGTATTTTTATTTATTAACCTTACCTTTACACCTTTATATAAAGCAAATTGTTTTTTAACACCTTCAGGTAGATTTTTCTTAAATGTTTTCATTCTCGCACCTCACTTCTTTCTTAAAGATTATAACACAATATATTATTTATTAGCAATATTTTACAAGCTATTTTTATAAATATTTTACTTAACCCCACTATACTTTTTATAAATACTTTCAAAAACTTTTAAACCATCCATCGCACTAGTGGTAATACCTCCAGCAAAACCAGCCCCTTCACCGCAAGGATAAATACCTTTTATATTAGAATTAAATTCATCATCTCTATTTATCCTAACTGGACTACTAGTTCTTGCCTCCGGTGCAGCTAAAATAGCATCCTTACTATTAAAACCATTTATCTTATTATTAAAATAATCTATTCCTTCTTTTAAACTTTCGTTTATAAAATCAGGAAAAATATCATTTAAATTACCACAACAAGTTTTACCTTTAAAAGCATCAATATTTAAATTATTAGAAACAACATTATTTTTATAATCTCCATATTTTTGTACTGGAATTAAACCATTACCAACTTCATAAGCTTTACTTTCTAACTTTTCTTGAAAATACATACCATCTAAAATATTTTTGCCATAATCATCTGGACCAACAGTTACAACAATTGCACTATTTGCATATTTTGTTTCTCTTTTATAATTACTCATACCATTTACACAAATACCATTATTTGTACTTCTAGCATTAACCACAAAGCCACCTGGACACATACAAAAGCTATATACACCACGTCCTGTTTTACTCTTATAAGTTAATTTATATGATGCCGGCGGTAAAAAAGAATAGTTAATTGGATATTGATTTTCATTTATAACCTCTTGAGGATGAATTATTCTAACACCAACTGCAAATGGTTTCGGTTCCATAAATATCTTTTTTTCATTTAACATTTTAAATGTATCTCTAGCAGAATGACCAATTGCAAGTATTAAGATATCTGTATCTATTTGCTTTTTATTTACAACAATAGATTTTATTTTATTATCTTTATAAATTATATCTTGAAATAAGGAATTATAATGAATTTCTCCCCCAAAAGAGATAATCTTTTTTCTTAAATTTACAATAACCTGCCTTAATATATCAGTTCCAATATGAGGTTTATTATCATACATTATATCCTTCGGAGCACCACATTCTACAAATATTTTAAATATTTCTCTCATTCTATTTTCTTTATCTTTAACTAATGTATTTAACTTACCATCACTAAATGTACCTGCTCCACCTTCACCAAATTGCACATTACTATTTAATTTAAAATTATTATTTTGCCATAAATCTTCAACAGTTTTTATTCTATCTTCAATTTTTTCTCCTCGCTCAAATATAATTGGTTTATAACCATTTTTAGCTAAGAAATAAGCAGCAAATAAACCCGCTGGACCAGTTCCAATTATTATTGGTCTTTTATCAAGGACTACATTACCTCTCTTTGGTAAAACATAATCTTCATTTTCAACCTTCACAACATCATTTCTTAAGTATTTTTCTTCATTACTTATTTTTACATCTAAATCAAAAAAGTATGCAAACATCATTTTACTTCTAGCATCAATAGATTTTTTATGTATAATTACTTCATCAATTTTTTCTTTAGAAACACGTAACTTCTTACTAGCAAGTTCATAAATATCAATATTCTCTTTAATTTCTGTTCTAATATTTTTAATTCTAATCATTATTACCACCTGCTAAAAGTCCTGTTATAAAAGCAATTGTTAAATTATATCCTCCACAATCACCATCTAAATCTAAAACCTCACCAATAAAATATAGATTATTTACGAACTTAGAACTCATATCATTTAAATTGATTTCATTTAAACATACTCCTCCACAAGTAACTTGAGCATCTAAATAACCCTTGGTATCTTTAATATCTACTTTAAAATCCGTTAAAGCATCCACTATTTTATTTTTATCTAAATCCCTTAACTCATTCCAAGTTTTATTAGTATCAATACCTAAATATTTATATAAAATATTAGTTAACTTATAATCCATAAAGCCATCACATATAACAGATACTTTTTTATCTTTAAAATTATCTAAAAAACTTCTTAAATCATTCGTCCATGGTGTAAAATTAATTCTTATTTCTTCTTTACAATTATGATTTAAACCTAATTTTATATTTCTACTTAAATTAAATATACAAATACCACTTAAACCTTCACTATTTAGTTGAAGTTCTCCATGTTCACTTTTAATAAATTTATCATTTTCATATAAAGAAACTATCGCTTCACACCTTATTCCTTTCCATTCTTTTTCTAGTGAATTTTTTGTATAAAGTGGCACTAAAGAAGGAAATAAATCAGTTATATTGTGGCCAAAATTCTTAGCAATATCATAACCAATTCCAACACTTCCAGTTTTTGGGTAACTACATCCCCCTGTAGCAACAATTAATTTATCAAATTTTTCACCATTAACAATAAACTTATCATTAATTTTTTCAACATTTAAAATAGTAGAACAAAATCTAAAGTTAACTTTACTTTCTAAACAAGCATTTTTTAAAGCTGATAAAACACTTGATGACTTTTCACTAAAAGGATAAAGATAACCATTTTTATTTTTAATAACTAAACCAATTTCTTTAAACAATTCATTAACTTTATTTAAATTACTATAATTAATTATATATTTAATAAGTTCATCATTGCTTGAATGATATTTACTTAAACTATTATCAACATTTCCTAAGTTACATCTACCACTTCCAGTTAATAATAATTTCTTACCTACATCACTATTTTTTTCAAATACATAAACTAAATTGTTTTTGGCTAAATTTAAAGCAGCTACCATGCCTGAAGCTCCAGCTCCAATAATTGCTATTTTCATCTAAACACCAACCTTTTTCACAACATTATCAAGTATTGAATATAAATATAATTCAATATTTTTATCACTAATACTTTTAACATAATTATAATAAACACTTAGTTGTTTAATATAATTTTCATCATCAATGTTTTTTAATTTATAATCTATTATACATATTTTATCACTATATTCAAGCATTAAATCTATAATACCATGATATTTTATATCATCTTTTACAAAAACAAATTCTAATTCTTGATAAATAGTTGCATCCTTAAAATTAAATGTATTAAGTAAATTATTAATATATTTATTATTAGTTTTAACATTTTTAAAATCAGTTAACTCAAGTATTTCATGCATATCTGTCCCAAATTCTAATGTTTTTGCTTCTTCTTTACTTATAATATTTTTAATTATTTTAGATGCGTGCTTAGTCTCTATTTCTTCATAATCTATATTACAATCAATAAATTCCATTATTTCATCATTACTATCTAAAGTATTATTTCTTATTACTTTACTAAACTCATATTCTTTAGTTAAACCTAAATTATTTATATTTACTTCTTTTTCGTACCTTGCAACATTACCAGATAAAGCCACTAAAAAATCATAAAAAGATTTAAACTTTATTCCATCTATAAACTCTATTTCATTAACAGGATTATTTCTTTCTTCATATTTTGGCATTACCATAATAATCTTTTCTTTAGCTCTAGTTAAAGCTACATAAAATAACCTTATTTTTTCAGCAACTTCTTCTTTTAAATATTCATTTTTAACTAATGCTTTTACAAAAGCCTCACCAATACCATTTTTATAAAAAGGTGTTACAATTCCATATTTATTATCAAACATAAACTTATTTTTTAAATCCCTAATATTAAATGTTTTTGGAAAACCTGCAAAATAACATATTGGGAACTCTAACCCTTTAGATTTATGAATATTCATTATTTTAACAGAATTACTGCTACTTTTATTTTCTTTATATTTTATTTCACTTTTACTTTCTATTAGTTCATCTAAATAATCACTAAAATCATTAATTGTAAAACCTAATTGTTCTTCATTTAAAGATAAATCTAATAAATAATTTATTCTTTTTATTCTAGCATTTATATCCCCAACTAAAATAAACTTTTCATAAAAATTAAACTCTTTTATAATTCTTTTAAGTAACATATTTATTGTTAAACTATCTAAATCCCTACTAATATTTTGACATATTTGATAAACATCTGTTTTAAAAATTTTATTTTCTTCAAAACATTTAAATATTTCATTATCATTTAAATTACCAACATAACTTCTAGCAACACTAGTAAAATAATACTTTAACTTCTTATCAAAAACACCATTTTTTATAGCAATAATAAGATTAATAATATTTTTAATTATATAAATATCATCTGCATCCATCAAGTTACTATCTTTATAAATTTGCATTGGTATATTAAAATATTCAAATACTTTCTTAAACAAATTCATCTTACTACCACGATCTAATATTATACAAAAATCATTATAAGTAATATCTCTATTTTTTTCTAAATCAAAATCATATACTTGATACTTACTTTCTACCTTTTTCTTAATATCATCTGCAATTATAAACATTTCTATTTCATCATTACTAAATTTCTTATCTTCATTATGATATTCTAAAATATCCATATAATTGTTATTAGAATTACTTCCCTTTTTGATATATGCTAAATTACCATAAATCATGGCATGGCTTTCTTTATAATTAATTCCCCCGATATCTTTAGTCATAAGGGGAGCAAAGACTTCATTTATATTAAATAATACTTCTTCTCTAGACCTAAAATTCTTAAGTAAATCTATTTTCTTACCCCCATCATTATTAGTATATTTATCATATTTTTCTTTAAATATCATGGGATTAGCATTTCTAAATCTATAAATAGATTGTTTGATATCTCCAACCATATAAACATTATCATTTTCTAAAAAACTAATGAATGTCTCTTGTAAATCATTGGTATCTTGATATTCATCTATCATTATTTCATTAAATTTATTTTTAAGTTCTAATCTAATATCTTCATGTTCTGCTACTATTTTAATAGCAAGTTTAGCAATATCACTAAACTCAAAAGCATTATGTTCATATTTATACTTATTTACTTTTTCATCTAACATCTTTATTATTTCAATAATTACTTCTACATATTTTTTAGTATCTAAATAATAACTTTTTAATTCATCTTCACTATAATAAATTAATTCTTTTAACTCACTAAACGTATCTTTTATTTCTTCTTTTATCTTTATTCCATCACTATCTAACTTCATAAATTTAGGCAACGTTACATCCTTATATCTATATAAATCATCATATTTATTCGGTCTAAATAATTTACTTAAAGTATCATACACTTTTTCATAACTTGCATCATCCATAAAATTTTCAATACTTAAAACTAAATCTTCTAATTTTAAAGATAATTCCTTTACATACATAAAATACTCATCAAATATTTTATTTACATATGTATCACTATAAAAATTATTTATATAACTATCTAAATATTTATCTTTATCATATTTTAAATCTAAACACTCATTAATATTTAATATCGCCTCAACAATAGTATCATCATCTAATCTTGTAAAATTATTAATCATTTCTAAAAAATTACTATTTTTTTCTTCATAAAGACTTAAAAATATTTCTTCTAAAAACTTCTTTTTCTTTAAATCAATAATTGATTCATCAATTACTCCGATATTTTTACTCATATTTAATATATAATGATATTTTTTAACTAAATTTAAAGCAAAGGCATCAAAAGTCATAATATATGCTTGGTCTAAAAACGCAAGTTGTTCATCTAACCCAGCTTTTTTCATTTTCTTTCTAATTCTTGTAGACATTTCTCCTGCAGCTTCATTTGTAAATGTTAAAATTAAAATATCTCGAATATCTACTCCATCTTTTAATTTTCTTATAACTCGCTCTGATAATACTGCAGTTTTACCAGAACCAGCCCCAGCAGACACAATAATATTTGAACCTTCCAAATCTACTGCAAGTTGTTGTTCTTTAGTTAAGTTCATCTTCTTCACCTCCTAACACTAATTCTTGTTCCTTAGTTACATAACAAATGTCTTTAAATTTACAATACTCACAGGCAATATTTTTACCCTTTATAACCTTTGGATTTATCTCATAATCACCATTAACAATACTTTTTATAACCTTATCAATTATTTCATCAACTACAATAATTAATTTATCCATCTCTTCATTACTTAACACTTTACTTGTGCTATAAAAAGAACCATCATTTTTAAATCTTAACCCTTTAATCATCTTACTCTTTAAATAATTTTCATCAAGTAAAGATATAATAGTTTCGTTACTATTAGTATATCCTTGTAATCTTAAATTTTCTTTCTTTAATGTTTCTAATGATTTATTCTTATCAATGTTTAAACAATTATTAAGTACTTTTTCTATATAAAAACCTGCTATAACAGAGTTTTTAAATCTACTAGACTTTTTTAACAAATATAAATAAATTGGTAATTGAATATTTATTCCATATTCTAAAGTATCTAGTTTTATATTCTTATCTCCAGTTTTATAATCTATAACAGCTATAACTTCTTTATCATTATATTTAGTCATCATAACTTTATCAATAACACCTTTAAAAGTTATATCTATACCATCATAACTTTTATCAATACTAATTTCTTCTTCAAATAAATATTCATTTAACTTAGAATGTTTCTTTTGTTCTTCTAAATAATCTAATAAGAACTCTATTTCTTTAGTTATTTTATGTAAATAAAATAACTCTTTTGGTCCAAAACTAAAATCTAAATCTTTTATAAACTTACTTATTTCTAAATCTATATCTATTTTTTTATCTAACCCTATTTCTAAAATATGATGCACTATTTTACCAACAACTATCTTAAAAGTATTTTCAAATATATTTAACTTCATAATACTATTTAAAAAATATTTAAAACTACATTCATTATACATCTCAAGTGATGTATATGATAATGTAATCCCGCTTTCTAAACTATCTTTAAGTAAGGCTTTATCTACTTTAAAATATGTATTATTATATTCTTTATATGGAATATTTAAATTCTTTTGATACATTTTTAAATACTTACCCTCATCATTATATTTATATAAATTATCTAAATCTTTAGCATAACTTAAATTACTTAAACTTTTTGAATATGATATTCTTCTATCTATTTCAATTTTTTTTACATCAATATTTAACTCTTCAATTATATTAGATGGATACTTAACTTTTTCACCATCAAACAAGTTATATGTAATTACTAAATTAGGAATATTTCTAATAAATTCGAAGGTTTTCTTTTTTTCTAATTTATTTTTTTCAACTGATGTATCTAAACCTAATTCATCTAATATTTTATCACTAAGAAAGTTATCATCATTATAAACTTTTGGAAAAATACCTTTATTACAACCAATTAAATAAACGTAATCATCACTACTATAATAATCATCTAGGCTACCTATTTCTATAGCGTTTTTATATAAAACGCCTTTTACTTTACTTGCTTTTAAATCATTAATAATAAATTCTTTTCTTGCAAATTTATTATCTACTAAAACAGATTTATTTACAATTGTAATTAAATCATTTATATTTTCTTCATCACTTAATTTATCAATAATTTCATCTATTTCATAGTTATCATATAATTCTAAAAACTTTGAAGCAATCTTTGTACCATAAAAAGTATTATCACTTGCTATATTAATTGGTAGACCCAATAAATCACAAAAATAATCTAAATATTTATTATATTCCTTACTTGCAATTATCTTTATATTATTAATATCAATATTCTTACATAACAATTCTTTAATACTTCTAACAACATATTCTACTTCTTCTTCAATATTTTCTGCTTCATAAATAGAAGGTTCATAATTATTATTTAAATTATTTTCTATTCTTATATTTAAACCTTCTAATATTCTTTTTTCTTCCTTATTTAATTTACTTTTATTATAAACAGTTATATCTTTGTTTTCCAAATACTTTCTAAATTCTTTATTATATATAAGTAAGTTATTTTCATCTAAATCTTTTTTTAAAGCATTTAAAAACTTTACTTTATTATCCTCTAAATCTTTTAAAAAATATAAATTTTCTAAATATATTTTAGCAATATTTATATTAACATTATATTTATTCATTACATATTCAATTGTTTTATTATTATAATCAAAAATAAGTTTCTTTTTTAGTTTCCTAAAACTATAAAACTTATTATTATTAAATCTCTTTTCTTTAGATAAAACATCTAACAATCTCATTTTATTTGCTTCATTTGTTATATAAATATTCATAACTACCTCACTATAAATAATTATACACTAAAAAGAAGAATAAAACTAGAGTTTGCTCTCTAGTTTCTTTTTTAAGTTTTACATTTAATTGATAATTATACCATTTGCATCAAATTTATAATGAGGTATTTCGAACTCTTCAGTTGTTTTAGTATCTTCACCAAATAAATCTTCAATATTATCTAAATCAATTAATTTGTCTTCTAATGTATCTTTACTATCAAAATTATTAACTAACGTATTATAACTATCACTTTCAAAACCTTTAAAAATTACATTATCAATATCACTATGATTAAATGAACAAATACCATTCTTAACCATTAATCCTTCTGGATAAAGACAACCAGAATAATCATATATCATTACATTTTCTTCATATTCAACAGAATAATATCCCGTTACCATTATTAAAACATCTTTATTTTTTAATTTAACTATACTACCAATTGGTAAATATTTTTTATTCATTTTTATCATCCCTTTTTATTTTAATATAATATGTTCTATATTTTTATTGCTAATAATTCCTTTTACAGCTCCTGGTTCAACATTTAGTAAAATAAATGCATCTTCCTTTACCCAATTCATAGTTATATTATCATTTTCTAAGTTTTTAAAGTCTCCATTATATAAAGATTTATCTAGAACTGTTAAATACACAAATAAGTATTCATGTATTTTTTCATTCTTATAAGTAAAGAAATTTTCTATACATCTTACAATTCTTAAATCATTTTCACATAAATCATAATTTAATTCCTCTTTTAACTCACGCATTAAAGCTGTCTTACTATCTTCTCCCATTTTAACATGACCACCCGGCAAACTATAGTAATCTTTATCTTTATGTTCACAAAGTAATATTTCATCACCACATCTAATAAATGCACAAGTTCTAACGTTTAATTTATAATCATCTAGTTTTATATTTATATCCATAATTAACCTACCTTCAAAAAAATTATATCACAAATTTATTAAATATGAAATCTTTTTTCTACTTCATCTTTAATTATTTTATTATTAAAGACAAATAAATATATAAGCATTACAATACTAAATATTGAACAAATATAACTTGGAAAATAAACATGTAACTTATCAAGTAAAATTAAAAGTCCTGGTATAAGCCCAATAAGTGATGAAACACTAGCATAAAAGACAAATTCACTCTCTAATCTTTTAATAAATAATTTTATAATAAATATTAAAGTTAAATATAAAACTATAATAAATGGTAATAAATAATTAATACTCCATAACTTAAAACCAGTTGAATAATCCCAGATTAATGATAAAATAATTAAAATAATCATTTCTAAAAATAACATTTTTATTAAATTCTTTCTGCTATTTAGGGAAATAATTAAAGTAATCCAAAAAGTAATAATACCTAAAACTACAAAATAAGACCAACTAAGAATATGAGCTATAGAATAATTAATATATAAAGAAACAAATATTCCACATAAAGATAAGAATAATAATATTTTCTTCATTAAATGATATTTTTTATCTAAATAATTTATATGAGGAAATACATTTTCTCCTTTACTACTATTAATATTACATCCACACAAAGGACATTTACTTGTTTTAGTATTTATAAAAACATTACACTTATTACATTTATTCATCACAATCACCATAATCATTAGTATTTATTATTACATCAGTTCCATCTTTACTTAAAAACTTAAAGAAATTCTTTTCTATTTCACTATTTACAAATTTAGATGAAAAACTAATAACCATTTTATCTTTATAAGAACACATACACATTTGTATTTTTGATGTACTTGTAAATACACTAAAATAATCTATATATTTTTTATAAACCTCTGGCATATTAATAATACCTATATTAGATAAAGTCATAGTTTGATATTTATTTTCTATATTACATGCTATTTTTAAAACAAAATCTTTTATAAAAACTGGTATTAATCTAACTATAAATATATCTTCTAGTTTTATCATACTATTCATCTTATCTTTTATATTTTCTTTATCTAATTTTTCTTTAAATTTATTTTTAACACTCTTTGCTATATCCTTAAACGTATCATTATTATATAAGTAATCTATATTTACTACACTAAAAAAGTTTCTTACTGTATATGTTGGATAATATTTTCTTAAATTAACTGGTATTGTAATAACTATTGGTTTTTTACTTTTATTTTTTACTTCTCCTATTGATTTAATTAAAACACTAGTTAAATATTCTGTAATTGTTAAATCAAACTCTTTAGCTTTTACTTTAATATCATCAATACTTACAATACCTTCAATTACTTTAAGTCTATTATCTATATATTTCTCATCTTTAATTCTATATGCTTTCTTACTTTTTAATACTTTCTTAAAATTACTATCTTTATATTTTTTAAAAGCATCTTCTTTTATTTCCTTTATACTACCTTCATTTATTACTTCATTATTTTTAATATTATATAAACTATTTAAGTAGTTAGCTACTAAACTTTTTAAAAATGTAAGTGTACCAGTTCCATCTGTTAGGGCATGGTCTACTTCCAAATTAATTCTATTTTTATATACAGATACTTCAAATAAATTATTATTACTTATTTTAGAACAAGGACTTTTATCTTCCATTTTTACTTCATAATTTTTATTAACTTCTTCTAAATAATACCAAAATATTCCCTTTTTTAAACTAGATTTAAATATTGGATATTCTTCTAAAGTTTCATCTAAAGCATTATTTAAAATATCCACCTTAACAGGTTCTAACAATGTTACACTAAATCTAAATACTTTATAATCATTCTTACTTCTAGATGGTGGAAAGATTTTTGCTGCATTATCTAAACGATACCATTTACTCAAAAAAATCACTTCCCTTTAAAAATTCTATTATTTCATTTGTATATTTATGTTCTAACATATTTGTTAAAAATCCATGAGTTGCATCTATTACATCTAAATACCTAGTTTTAACTAAAAATCTATCTAACTTTTCTTTTAAAGCATATCCCTCATCATGAAGGGGGTCATGTGTTCCTGTAATTATAGTAACGGGAGGTAATCCAAATAACCAATTATTACGAAGTAAATTAACTCTTTTATCTTTATAATCTTTATCATTTTTTAAATATAAGGAAAAATAATCCCTTAATGATTCTTTAGTAAGTAATGTTTTACCACTATTTTCTATTACAGATTTAAATTTTGTTTTACTTGTATAATCAGTTTGAGTTGTGGGATATGCCATAATTATTTCCTTAAATTTTAATTTTCTATTAACTGTTGCCACTGAAAAAGCTAAGTTAGCACCAGCAGAGTCACCCATTATAACAATATCACTATGTAATTTAAATATTTCTTCACATACTTTATTTATTTCATTTATTTGATAAGGAAATTTATATTCAGGAGCTAATTTATAATCAATTGATATAACACATACATTTAATTCTTTAGATAACTTATAACAAAGATTAGAATGAGTATTTAAGTTACCTGATACAAAACCACCACCATGTAAATAAATTAATATCTTTTTACTATTTTCATTAAATATTCTTACATCTGTATTTAATATTTTAAAATCTCTATAATACTTTTTAGACACAGTATTTAAATTAGTTAATTCATCTACTTTTCTATATAATTCTATATTATCTTTCATTGATACTTTCATGATAATCACCAATAATATAATAACACAAAAGAAAAATAGATGCTACTCTATTTTTCTCCTTCATCAAGCATAGTTGTTATAAATAATCCATATCCAATTGTAGGATTATCAATAATAACATGGGTTACAGCACCAATAATCTTACCATTTTGCATAATCGGTGAACCACTCATTCCTTGCACTACACCACCAGTTTTATCAAGCAATTCTTTATCAGTTATTTTAAATGATATATTTTTAATTTTAGCATATTCATCTATTTTAGTTATTTCTATATCATAATATTTAATTTCTTCTTTACTTAATACTGTTGCTATACTTGCCTTACCTATTTTTATTTCAGACTTGCCTGCAACTTCTAACTTTTCTTTATTGGGTAATATACTATCATATATTCCATATATACCTACATTAGTATTTTTATTTATAGTTCCATATTTAGTATTATAATAAAACTTAGCATTCTTACTTCCAGCATAACCAACTTTGCTTTTATCTATACCAGTTATATAATTTCTAAATATACTTCCATCTTTAACTTCTACAATACTATTTGTATTACTTTCTATTATTTCATGCCCTAAAGCCCCAAATATTTTAGTTTCGGGGTCTATATATGTCAAAGTACCTGTACCAGTAATACTATCTTTTACATATAAACCAGTCTTATATATTTCCCCATCCTTGACCAGTTCTAACTTGCTTGTTCTAGTCTTTCCATCTCTTCTAAGCTCTACATTTATTTTGCCAACATCAACATTTGCTTCAATTTCTTTGGTTAATTCATTGATAGTGTTTACTTCAACATCATTAATTTTAACAATGTAATCTCCAGCTTTTATTGCAGGGGCACCTTTATTAAATTTACCATTTATTTGATAAAACCCAATAACCATTACACCTTTACTATTTACTTCAATGCCTAAAGTTTCTCCCCCAGGAATGATGTAATTTGAATATGCAAACACATTAATTGGTAATAATAACCAACTTATTAATAATAATTTTAACTTTTTCAATACAATCACCTTATCTATAATTATTATGGATTATATAAATAAAATTAAAAAGCCAATTATTGGTTTTCCAATAATTAGCTTAATTAATAACGTGTTCGAGATTGAAGGTTACACGCATCATAATTATATGTTTCATGAAAAGCTCTCATTAAAGTGCTTACAAATATTTTTCTTTCTTCTTTAGTTTTTATACCTTCAATTTCTGTACTTGAATATATAAATCTTTCCATATAAAATTTTTCATAACTATCATAAAAATCTGGATAAAATAAACTTAAATTAATAAATATATCTTTATACATAATTCCTCCGTAATAATTACCACATATTCTAGCACCATTTTTATGAAAATACAATATAAAAAGCTTATTTGTCATTTAACAAATAAACTTATATTTTAGAAAGGAGGTGATGCCTTATGAATTACTATAAGACTTCACATATGAAGTGATTAACTCCATACATCTATATATTATCACAATTTAGTAATCAATGCAAGTTTGTTGCTATAATTTGACAAACTACTTACATACTATATTAGGTCTGGACTGTGTTTAGGCAACAGCCTGTGTCGGTTTGCTGGATTTTAGTGTCCACCAGCGTGGATTAACGCCGGCCTCTAGAACCAACAGCATTACCTGCCATTAATAATATATCAAAAGTTCACACACAAATTCAACTATTTTTACTATAATTTACTATTTATAGTTTTTTCAAGTATCTTTTTAACATCTCTTTCATTAAAAGGTTTAAGTAATATATCTACGATTGGATACTTAAATGCTTTATCAATTGACTCTTTATCATCTACTCCAGTTATAATAGAAATTGGAATACTTCTAAATAAATCTTTACTCTTATAATAATCTAATACTTCAAAACCATTAACATTTGGCATATTTAAATCAAGAAGAACTGCTTTAATATTTTTTCTTTTTTCTTCACTTTCTAAAATATCAATTGCTTCTTTACCATCAGTTGCTGAAATAACATCAAATGAATCATCAAGAATTTTTAATATAAAGTTTCTTATTATATTTGAGTCATCAACTACTAAAATAGCTTTATCACTTGTTTTAATTGGTTCTTTATATGATGATTCATCAACAACCCCAACACCCATATATTTTTTAACTAAATTAACTACTCTATTTGCTTCAGTCATTAATTCATTGAAATGTTCACTTACATAATACATATCATTTGCTTTACTTTTAAGTTCATGGTCATATGCAAGTTCTCCTAGAGTTTCAAAGCCAAAATATCTAGCATCACTCTTTAAAGAATGCACAAGTATTGCATAATTTGCCATATCACCAATTTCTTTACATGCTTTAATTTTTTTTAATTTTCCAGGAACTTCTTGTAAGAAAGTTTCAAGTGTTGCATCATATGTTTCCATATCTCCGAATAATTCTAAAGCCTTTTTAATATTAGCTCCATTGTTAATTAAAATGTTTACGTCTTTCATAATCTCACTCCTTGTTTAAGTATTCATTTATAACTCTATTTAATTCATCTTTATTAATTGGTTTAGCTAGATAATCATTAAATCCATCTGCTAAATACTTTTCTCTCATTCCTGTTAAGGCATTCGCTGTTAAGGCTATCACTGGAATATCAAATTCTGGTATTTCAACTTTTATCTTTTGTAATGTTTCTACACCACTCATTCTTGGCATCATATCATCCATTAATATTAAATCATATTTCTTGCCACTTTTCAAGTTATCTATACAAATAAATCCACTTTCAACGCATTCAACTAAAACACCATAAGTTTGTAATAATCTCTCTGCAACTTTTAGATTTATTTTGTTATCATCTACGACCAAGACTGTTTTATTTTTTACTTCAATCTTTTCATGAGTTGTATTTATTGCTTCAACTTTTATAGTTGGATTTTTAACTATTCTTTGGTCAATTGATACTGTAAACTTAGAACCTTTTCCAAATACACTTTGCACAACTATCTTTCCATTCATCATATCAACAAGTTTCTTAGTTATAGCAAGTCCTAACCCTGTACCTTCAATAGTAATATTATCTTTTAAATCTAATCTTTCAAACTTATTAAATAACTTATTTAAGTTTTCTTGTTTTATTCCTATACCTGTATCTTCAACAGAAATAATTAATCTACATACATCATTCTTTATTACGGAATTAATACTAAATATAATACTTCCTTCTTTTGTATATTTAACTGCGTTAGTTAAAATGTTTACACAGATTTGTTTTAGTCTTGATGCATCACCATATAACACCTGAGGTATTGATGCATCTATTTTTGTAATAAGTTCTATTGGTTTATCTCCAAGTCTTCCTCTTGTTAAAGCAATAAGTTCAGTTGTAACTTTATTAAAATCATATTCGTTATTAACAATTTCTAATTTACCAGCCTCAATCTTTGATATATCCAAAATACCATTAACAATTTCTAATAAATTATCTGAAGCCATAACTATATCATTAACTTCATCTTTTGCACTATCAGGTAAACTTTTATCATCAAGTAACATATTACTAAATCCCACGATTGCATTTAAAGGAGTTCTTATTTCATGAGACATACTAGATAAAAACTCTGTTTTAGCCTTATTGGCTTTTTCAGCAGCATCTTTAGCTGCATTTAACTGTGCTATCATCTTTACATCCGGATTATCTATTGTAAAATACATTATATAATTAACAAAACACACTACAATTGAAACCCATATTAAATAAGGATTTATATTAACAACCACTAAAACACCAATTAATAACAAAAGCATTACAAACACAAAGAAATATCTTTTATCAACTTTTTTTAGATTAAATAATACCATTAATAAAGTCATAAGAAGATAAACACCACACAATATTTCCGCCATTAAAACCGATGAACCCTCTACTGTATAAGCACTTCCTGATTTAATCACTTCGACTTTACCTAAAACCATGAATACAAATACAAATAAATCAGTAACCAAAAAGGGTATAGAAAATTTTTTATAATGTGTTTTAAAAACCGGAAGGGTTATTATTGCAATATAATAAAATATACAATTACAAATTAATATTAACATTATAAAATCAATTTTATTTAAAATAGTAATTATAAAGTCCAAATAACCAGGAGAATAAAAGAAAGCTATCGATTGAAGTATTGTTACAATTAAGCTATCTACAAAACTACAAATAATCATACAAGAATACATTTTATTTTCTAATAAATCAACTCTTTCTTTAGAAAAATAAACATAACACATTAAACCAGAAAAAAATAGCGAACATATCGGCAATAATATTCCTTCCATACTTACCACCTATTATGATTATATCACTATTTTTTATTTTAGAAAAGTTTTTTTAAAATCTTCTTTGAATATTTTCCCTTTTTCTTTGTCTAACTAATCTTTGAGCATAAACAACATCATTTACATTATTAACATTTATATCTTCTATATTGGCAATACTTTCAAAAACATCTTCAGGTCTAACCTTATCTTTAGGTCTGTAATCTGAGTATTTTTCTATATCTGAGTCATAATAATCCATTGTACTTAAATTATGTTGTAACTTTTCTTCTAAAGCACTAATTGAATCTTCATGACTACCAATTAATTCTTCTCTAGAAATACTTCCATATTTTTCAATTAGTAGATAAAGCCATGTTGCCATAACATCTCTTAGATATTCTAATGCTGCTTTTTCACTTAAATCATCAATTTTTATAGCATCATCTACAACAGTATGTATAATGTCATCCTTTGTTGGATTAATTTTATTTTTTAATGTTTTTGGCCCTTTATCACGCAAATAATGAACTATTGGCACAACTTTTGCTCCAGTTGCTTTTGCTACACGATATATTCCAGGCCATAAGTCTAATACTAACTCATTAGCGCTCTTATTCAAAATTCCTTCTGGATATAATATTAAATCAACACCATGATTTAATACATTCACACAATTATCAACCGATGCCTTTTTGCTACTTGCAACTTTTCGATTAATTAATGTCACACCATTTAACCAAGCAGTAATTCCATCAAACGAATTATAAAATTGCGGTAAACTGGCAAACAAAAAATAGGCATTTCTTTGACAAGAAAGAACACTTGCTAAAGGATCATCTTTAAACCCATGATTTGGCATCCATATAACTGGTTCACTAGGCAATATAATTGGACTATCAAAAGTTGTATCATCAGGATTAATAAGACTTTTTCTATTTTCAAAAACTTGCTTATTTTTTAAAAATGAAGGGCCCAATTTTTTTATAATAGCATTAATTTTTTTTCTTATTTGAATTTCATCTTCACTTAACAAATCTCCATTTAATAAATAGCCATATTTTTTAACCATATATGGAAACATTACTGACGAAGGCCTATTATCTCCCACAAGATCTTTTTCAGAAGTAATCAATCCTTCATTAATTAAATATTCAACATCAATTGCATCATTTTTTGTTAATTTCATTTTAACCACCTAATTTCTCTTTTTTATTACTATAAAAAAAATTTTAAAAAAAAACAAGGTTTTATTAAGTTTTAGTATCAAATTTGATACATTAATTAAAAAAAAAGAAAGAATTAACTTCAATCTTATTTATTTCTTATTTAAATATTCATTTATAACTCTATTTAATTCATCTTTATTAATTGGTTTAGCTAGATAATCATTAAATCCATCTGCTAAATACTTTTCTCTCATTCCTGTTAAGGCATTCGCTGTTAAGGCTATCACTGGAATATCAAATTCTGGTATTTCAACTTTTATCTTTTGTAATGTTTCTACACCACTCATTCTTGGCATCATATCATCCATTAATATTAAATCATATTTCTTGCCACTTTTCAAGTTATCTATACAAATAAATCCACTTTCAACGCATTCAACTAAAACACCATAAGTTTGTAATAATCTCTCTGCAACTTTTAGATTTATTTTGTTATCATCTACGACCAAGACTGTTTTATTTTTTACTTCAATCTTTTCATGAGTTGTATTTATTGCTTCAACTTTTATAGTTGGATTTTTAACTATTCTTTGGTCAATTGATACTGTAAACTTAGAACCTTTTCCAAATACACTTTGCACAACTATCTTTCCATTCATCATATCAACAAGTTTCTTAGTTATAGCAAGTCCTAACCCTGTACCTTCAATAGTAATATTATCTTTTAAATCTAATCTTTCAAACTTATTAAATAACTTATTTAAGTTTTCTTGTTTTATTCCTATACCTGTATCTTCAACAGAAATAATTAATCTACATACATCATTCTTTATTACGGAATTAATACTAAATATAATACTTCCTTCTTTTGTATATTTAACTGCGTTAGTTAAAATGTTTACACAGATTTGTTTTAGTCTTGATGCATCACCATATAACACCTGAGGTATTGATGCATCTATTTTTGTAATAAGTTCTATTGGTTTATCTCCAAGTCTTCCTCTTGTTAAAGCAATAAGTTCAGTTGTAACTTTATTAAAATCATATTCGTTATTAACAATTTCTAATTTACCAGCCTCAATCTTTGATATATCCAAAATACCATTAACAATTTCTAATAAATTATCTGAAGCCAT